>OLRT01000054.1_pt1 | contig 85729 bp, 72 predicted proteins | sample 1672021 | NCBI WGS metagenome assembly OLRT01 (sample SAMEA3136637, study PRJEB25190) | human gut metagenome | reverse complement strand
TATGATAGGGGTCTCCAAAACCTTTGGTGGGAGTTCGATTCTCTCATCCCCTGCTAAGTAAAGGTCGAGAAGCTTTGTGAATCAAGGTTTTTCGGCTTTATTTGTAGTTGTAATGGAGACGAGTCTTCCAAAATAAAGTGGAAAAATATGACTGTTTTAAGTTTTAAATCTTGATAGTTGTAGTTAAATTATTTAAACTAAATGTTAACGATGACCTATCGTCTAAATAATAAAGTTAAAAAGATGGTTATTAATTTAATAGTTATAAAGTATACGAATTCTTTAAAGATTTTTGCTATTGATGGAAAGAATTATGCAAATGTTTTTAATAAAGTTACGATATATGGCGCTTCCTATAAAATTATCCCTAAATCTGGTCATACTTATAAATTTGCTGTAAAGCCTAAAAAAGACTGGAAAGTTAGCTCAGTAAAGGCTTATGGAAGTAAAAAGCAGTTAAAGAATGCGAAGAAGATTACTTTGCCTAAGGGCGCAACAACAATTGATATAAAAGTAAAATATAAAAATATGAGGATAGATAATTTGAAAACTTTCACTGGGTTTACACAATAATTACTACATATTATGCGAATGGGGAAAAAGTAGAATAATAAGATAAGAATTAACAAGATGGGGAAATCAACATTGGTTGATTCCTCTTCTTTTTTTGTTGGTGCGCCTATTGTAACATTAAAACTTGACAATATATAGACAAATTGTTTACACTATGTATCAGTGTTTTATTAGGAATAAATAATAAGTATCAAGAATATACACCACAGTATAAATGGTTATTTCTAATAGTTTTTGAAAATTAACAGAAATAGAAATTCAGAAAAATTAAAAGATGAAGAAAATGTGTTAGAAAAAGATATAAAAATATATTGGAGAAATATATAGGAGGAATTATCATGAACATTTTCATAAGAGAATATAAAACACAGGATGCCGAGGATGCAGCAGAAATTTGGAATCAGGTCGTAAGAGATGGAGTAGCATTTCCACAGGAAAAAGAACTTACAACAAAAGAAGCAGATAACTTTTTTAAAGAACAGATTTATACTGGAATTGCAGAAAATAAGGATACTGGAATGGTTGTTGGACTTTATATCCTTCATCCAAATAATGTCGGTCGTTGTGGGCATATCTGTAATGCCAGCTATGCAGTAAAAAAAGATATAAGGGGCCAGCATATCGGTGAAAAATTAGTAAAAGACTGTATCGTAATAGGAAAAGAAAAAGGATACCGCATTTTACAGTTTAATGCGGTAGTAGCATCAAATATCCATGCCTTACATTTATACCACCGCTTAGGATTTATAAAGTTAGGAGTGATTCCACAGGGATTTAAACTGCCAGATGGTACATATGAGGATATTATTCCACATTATATTACTTTATAAATAGAATAAAAGTGAAAATGACAGAAAAGAATTATTCAAACAAAATAATTTTATAAATTTAATATTTAAGCATGATTTTGTGAACCTGATGATAAGTAGTTAGTGATATATTTTAGAGTATTTTTTAAATCAGCTTTAAAAACGATAAAAAATAGTTACAATAAAAGAACGATATACTAAAATGAAAATAAGTGGCTACAATAAGATGAAGGTAGAGAGAAACAAGGATATAAAACAGTAAAAGAAAGGACACGAGTCTATGTGTACAGCAGCAACATACAAAACGCAGGATTTTTATTTTGGCAGAACATTAGATTATGAATTCTCATATGGAGATGAGATAACCGTAACACCGCGAAACTATCCATTTCATTTCAGACATATGAGCGAAGTAGTATCTCATTATGCAATGATCGGTATGGCACATGTAGCCGGAGATTATCCATTATATTATGACGCAGTAAACGAAAAAGGCCTTGCAATGGCAGGGCTTAACTTTGTAGGGAATGCAGTCTATCAGGAAGTAGAAGAAGGCAGAGAAAATGTTGCACAGTTTGAATTCATTCCATGGATTTTAAGCAAGTGTGCCACTGTAGAAGAAGCCAAAGAATCTTTAAACAAAATGAATCTTGTAGGTACCCCTTTTAGTGAACAACTTCCATCTGCACAGCTTCACTGGATTATTGCCGATGAAAATGAGGCAATCACTGTAGAATGCATGAAAGACGGAATGCATATTTATGACAATCCAGTAGGCGTCCTTACCAATAACCCTCCATTTGAACAGCAAATGTTCCAGTTAAATAATTATATAGGGCTTTCTCCAAAACAGCCAGAGAATCGCTTCTCCGATAAACTAGACTTCAATGCATACAGCAGAGGAATGGGAGCACTAGGACTTCCAGGGGATTTATCATCTACATCCCGATTTGTAAGAGTCGCATTCACAAAAATGAATTCTTTTTCCGGTGTATCTGAAAAAGCGAGCATCAGCCAGTTTTTCCATATCCTTGGATCAGTAGATCAGCAGAGAGGCTGCTGTGAAGTTGCCGATGGAAAGTTCGAAATTACACTCTACACATCTTGTTGCAATACGAATAAGGGAATTTATTATTATACAACCTATGAAAATCATCAGATATCAGCGGTAGATATGTTTGGGGAGAATCTCAATGAAAAAGAATTGATAAAATATCCGCTTATTAAAGGAGAGCAGATTTACTGGCAGAATTAGAAGTGAATTTTGAGTTACCGTAGGCAAGGGGACGCCTTGGAAGAGAACCGATAGCCTATATTTGTGACTTTAGTCGCGGTGGTTTGGATGCGAGCGCATAAGCGAACATTCAAACTGCCGCGACTAAAGTCACATATGTGGGGTATATCCTCTTTTTGAGGGCGTCTTCCTTGCCTGCGGCAAATTAAAGTTTATTCCGGGACGAATTCCGCTGTCTGGTCGAGCATATTTATCTTCACTTTTCCCTTTTTGCCATCAACTTTAGCGAATGGAATCACCTCATATTTTGCTTTCTCCATGCACTTACCAGGGTCATCTGCCGGTTCTTCGTTGAGAAAGATTTTTTCAGCTCCGCCACTTAACTGGCGCTTAATATTCTTTACCATGAGACGGTCATAACGCTCACAGGCTTTTTCTGCTTTTTTCTGGTTTTCAGGATCTGAGAAATATTCTTTTGTCCATTCTTCTAAGTTTGCAATTTCAATCATCTTGTACACTTCTCCTTTGATTTTTATGTCTGATTATCTTTTATTATAAGATAAATTTTACAGACAATATAGGAATAATACCATTTATTTATAGAAATATTACAGATTCTATTGTGAATCATGGAAAGACAAAAAATCAGTGTCATATTTCCCTATTTTATGAAAGGATTATCCAAGAGTGAATGGAACTGGTTTGCTATAATGAGAATAATTATTGATATTGTAGAAAACTGTGATGGAATGTTTTTTTAACATACTCTGGAGCAGGAGTACTGCGAATTGGGATAATTACGATGAATAGGAAAACTTGTTAGGAAAATTTCATTAAAAAACTCATTGTAGATGGCAGTATTTACAGGAATGTTTTTTCAAACACGCTCTAGCGTGAAGTAGCTGTGGTGAGTTGTGATGAAGGAATGAAAGGAAAATCAGGAGGAGGTTATGTAATGGCAGACAAAATTTGCAGTAGTGCGGACAAGGTGCTGGAGGTATTTCTTGAGAATGCACCGATGGATACTTCCCATCATCGGATGGTGAAACAGCAGAACAAATGTGGTTATGGATTACAGGGAGTATGTTGTAGATTGTGCTCTAATGGTCCATGCCGACTGTCTCCGTCAAAACCAAAAGGAGTGTGTGGAGCAGATGCGGATACGATTGCGTGCAGAAATTTCTTAAGACAGGTGGCTGCTGGCTCAGGATGTTACACGCATGTTGTTGAAAATACCGCAAGAAGATTAAAAGAGCTGGCGCAGGAATTACAGGCAGAAGGCAAGAAACCAAAGTATAAGGATTCCGTTGCGAAACTTGCAAAGATTTTACAGATTAACTGTTGTGGTAACTGCGGACCGGACTGCCATAACAGTTGTGCGAAAACAGCAGAGATGATTGCAGATGCAGTTCTTGCAGACATCAGAAAGCCATATGATGAGAAGATGACACTCATGAAAAATATTGCTCTTCCAAAGCGTTATGAACTGTGGGAGAAACTTGGAATTTTACCAGGCGGAGCAAAAGACGAGATTTTTAATGCGGTTGTAAAGACATCGACAAACTTGAATTCAGATCCGATGGACATGTTGTTACAGTGCTTACGTTTAGGCATTTCTACAGGTAATTATGGGCTGATTCTTACAAATCTCATGAACGATATTATTATGGGGCCACCACAGATTAGTATGGATCCGGTTGGTTTCCGTATCATTGATCCAGAGTATATTAATATTATGATTACAGGACATCAGCAGTCCATGTTTGCCGATTTAGAAGAAAAGCTGGAGTCAGAGATTGTGCAGAAGTCAGCACAGCTTGTCGGTGCAAAGGGAATCCGCATTGTAGGATGTACTTGTGTGGGGCAGGATTATCAGGCTCGTTCTGGCTGCTATAAAGATGTATACTGCGGACATGCAGGTAATAACTATACAAGTGAAGCGGTATTAATGACTGGATGTGTGGATTTGGTTGTTTCCGAATTTAACTGTACGATTCCGGGAATCGAGCCAATCTGTGAACAGTTAGATATTAAGATGCTTTGTCTTGATGATGTGGCAAAAAAGGCAAATGCAGAATTATTACCATACACAGCAGAAAAAAAAGAAAAGATTACAAGTCAGATTATCGCAGATGCTCTATGTGGATTTAAAAACAGAAAAGAAAAATTATATGGAACCGCTCCGGCAGAAGGAGAAAAGCGTGTCAATGTCATGGCACAGCATGGTTTTGACAAATCTATTACCGGTTTATCAGAAGATACTTTAGTAGCTGCTTTAGGTGGAACTTTACAGCCGCTTATTGATGCGATTGTTGCAGGAAAGATTAAAGGAATTGCTGCAATTGTTGGATGTTCTAACTTAAGAGCAAAAGGGCATGATGTATTTACCGTAGAGCTTGCAAAAGAATTAATTAAGAAAGATATTCTTGTATTATCCGCCGGCTGTACCTGTGGTGGATTAGAAAACTGCGGACTTATGACAATGGAAGCCGTAGAGCTTTGTGGAGAAGGATTGAAAGAAATATGTACAGCACTTGGTGTTCCACCAGTACTTAACTTTGGTCCATGTCTTGCGATTGGACGAATTGAGATGGCTGCCTGTGCATTAGCAAAAGAACTGAATGTGGATCTGCCACAGCTTCCGGTTGTTATCAGTGCACCGCAGTGGCTTGAGGAACAGGCGTTGGCAGATGGAGCATATGCACTTGCACTTGGCTTCCCTCTGCATCTGGCATTATCACCATTTGTAACAGGAAGTCAGGTAGCAGTGAATGTTCTCACAGAAGGGTTAAAGGATTTAACCGGAGGCCAGCTTATCATTGAGACGGAAGTTGAAGATGCGGCACAGAAATTTGAGGAAATTATCAAAGAAAAAAGAATCGGTCTTGGAATTGATAAAGGGGGAGATGCCGTATGTTAATGAACCGAACAACTCCTTTTATGGTTCCGGTAGATGAGGAAAATCCTGCGATTATCAAGGATGAAGCGTTATGCAGCCAGTGCGGACATTGCTTTGCTATTTGCGAAGAAGAAATTGGTGTGGCAGCAAAGTATCTTTTGAATCCTCGCGAAACCTATCAATGTATCGGCTGTGGACAGTGCAGCGCAAACTGTCCGGAAAAAGCGATTATTGGCAAGCCACATTATAAGATTGTAAAAGAACTTATCAAAGATCCAGATAAAATCGTTGTTTTTTCTACATCCCCATCCGTAAGAGTTGGATTTGCAGACGGATTTGGAAAAGAACCGGGAACCTTTGCACAGGATGAAATGGTTGGTGCATTGAGAGCATTAGGTGCGGATTATGTATTTGATGTTACTTTTTCTGCTGACCTTACGATTATGGAAGAAGGCTCAGAGTTACTGTCCCGTATTTTAAAAGGAACAGGACCACTTCCACAGTTTACAAGCTGCTGTCCAGCATGGGTAAAATATATGGAGAACTTCCATCCAGATAAAACGGCACATCTTTCTTCTGCAAAAAGTCCGATTGGAATGCAGGGGGCAGTGATTAAGACTTATTTTGCACATAAAAAACATATTGACCCAGAAAAGATTGTTTCTGTGGCAGTTACTCCTTGTACTGCAAAAAAAGCAGAAATCGCAAGGGAAGAGTTATGTGATACAGGAAAGCTTCTTAATATAGAAGAAATGCGTGACAATGATTATGTGATCACAACAAAAGAACTTGTACAGTGGTGTCAGGAGGAGGGACTTGATTTAGATAATATTACTCCTTCTAAGTTTGACAGTGTTTTAGGAGAAGGAACTGGAGCTGGAATGATTTTTGGAAATACCGGAGGTGTTATGGAAGCAGCACTTCGAACGGTATACAGAGTGTTAGAAGGAAAAGAAGCTCCAGCAGATTTTTATCAGCTTCGTCCAGTAAGAGGATTAAATAACCGAAAAGAGGCAGAAGTAACAATTGCAGGAAAGAATCTTCGAGTTTGCATCCTTTATGGAACGGCAGCGGCAGAAGAGTTTCTGGCGGGAGACATGAGTGGATATCATTTCGTGGAAGTAATGACCTGTCCGGGAGGCTGTATTAGCGGAGCAGGACAGCCGGATTGCGGAAGTGTTCCAGTATCAGATGAGGTAAGAAGGAAGAGAATACAGTCACTTTATCAGGCAGATGAACGTGCAGAGCGCAGAAACTCTATGGATAATCCGGAAATTGGAACAATATATCATGAATTTTTCAAAGAGCCATTAAGTCTTCTTTCCGAAAAACTTTTACATACTACTTATAAGGGAAAATAAGAGAAAAGATGTGTGGAATAGTTCAAAAATGAGAACTGGATATTCCAACTAAAAAAACAATGCAAAATGAGAATTTTTTGCCGATATTTTATTGGCAATGATACCAATTTGTTTCATATCGAAGGATGTAATTCGTTGCTGTTGCAATAAAATGTGGCAGCAACGTTTCTTTTTGTTGTGCAAACTGTATAAATGTAAAAAATATCCGATTGATAATTGCCACATACTGACACGGATATTACTAATTGTTGCTTATTTTTTCCTGTATAATGCAAGACAGATGAAAGCTCAGTAGTGGTTGATTTACAGGATTTATAGGATAATTTTTTGAGTTATCATCTCTCAAACATTTTCATTGCACATTTTTATGTGTCAGTAAGAAGGAGGAAAATTGTAATGATTGCAAAAGGATTTACAGAACCAACCGCACGTATTAAAGCCTTAAAAGCTGAAGTTGTTAACGCAGTACCAGAAGTAGAGCCATATAGAGCCGTACTTATTACAGAGTCTTACAAAGAGACAGAAGGTATGCCAGCAGTTATGAGAAGAGCAAAAGCAAATGAGAAGATTTTCAACAATCTTCCAGTTGTAATTCGTGATAACGAATTAATCGTAGGTGCTCTTTCCGTAAAACCTCGTTCTACAAACCTTTGTCCAGAGTTCTCATTTGATTGGGTAGAAAAAGAGTTCAAGACAATGGCAACTCGTATGTGTGACCCATTCGTAATTACTGAAGAAACAGCAGACATCCTTCATGAAGTATTCAAATACTGGAAAGGTAAAACTACCAGCGAATTAGCTACTTCCTACATGAGCCAGGATTGTCTTGACTGCCAGGCTGGTGGAGTATTTACAGTTGGTAACTACTACTTCGGTGGTATCGGACATGTGTGTGTTGATTACGGTAAAGTATTAAAAATCGGTTTCAAGGGCGTTATTGCAGAAGTTGTTGAAGCAATGAACAAACTTGATGCAAATGATCCAGAATATCTGCAGAAGAGAGCATTCTATGAAGCAGTTATTATTTCTTACAATGCAGCTATTAACTTTGCTAAGAGATACAGCAAGAAAGCAGCTGAGATGGCAGCTACATGTACAGATCCAGTAAGAAAAGCTGAATTACTTCAGATTTCTAAGAACTGTGACCGTGTTCCAGAAAACGGAGCTACAAACTTCTATGAAGCTTGTCAGTCATTCTGGTTTGTACAGGCATTAGTACAGATTGAAGCTAATGGACATTCCATTTCTCCAGGACGTTTTGACCAGTATATGTGGCCATACTTAGAAGCAGACAAGAACATTTCCAAAGAGTTCGCTCAGGAATTAATTGACTGTCTCTTCGTATTATTAAACCATGTAAACAAAACTCGTGATGATGTATCTGATCAGGCATTCGCAGGATACGCAGTATTCCAGAACTTTGGTGTTGGTGGACAGACAGAAGATGGTCTTGACGCTACAAACCCAATTTCTTATATGTGTATGGATGCAGCAGCTCACGTTAAATTACCTGCACCATCTTTCTCAGTTCGTATTCATAACCAGACACCAGATGAGTTCTTATTAAGAGCTTGCGAACTTGCTAGACTTGGTACTGGTGTTCCAGCTATGTACAATGATGAAGCTATCATTCCTGCATTATGTAACAGAGGATTAACTCTTGCAGATGCTCGTAATTACTGTATCATCGGTTGTGTAGAACCTCAGTGTCCACACAAGACAGACGGATGGCATGATGCAGCATTCTTTAACGTTGCTAAGGTATTTGATATCGCTATTCATGGTGGTAAGAACCGTGATGGCAAACAGTTAGGACCTGTTACAAAACCTATGCCAGAATGGAAATCCATGGATGATTTATATGAAGCATACGAAACTCAGATTCAGTACTTCGTATCTAAATTAGTTGAGGCAGATAATGCTGTTGATATCGCTCATAGAGAAAGAGCACCATTACCATTCATGTCCGCATTAGTTGATGACTGTATCGGAAGAGGTAAAACTGTTATGGAAGGTGGAGCAATCTACAACTTTACAGGACCTCAGGCATTTGGTAATGTAGATACAGGTGATGCAATCTACTGTATCAAGAAACATGTATTTGAAGATAAAGATTTAACAATGCAGCAGATTTACGATGCTATGGAACATAACTTCGGTGCTGAACTTGGTGCTGGATGTTACGATGGACCATTCGTAAAATTAAGTACAGATTCTGCAGAACCTGCAGCAGCAGCTATGGAAAGCGTTTCCGTATCTTCTGAAGATAGCATGGAATCTATCATCAACGCAGTTGTTCAGAAGATTCTTGCAGAAAAAGGATCTAACTTAAGTATGAGCGTAGATACAAAATCTGAAGCTTGCACAAGCTGCAGCGATGCTCAGAGAGCTGAATACGACAGAATCAGACATATCCTCGACGCAACACCTTGCTTCGGTAACGATATTGATGAAGTTGATATGTGTGCTCGTAAAGCTACACAGGTTTACTCTCACGAAGTTGAGAAATACAAAAACCCACGTGGAGGCCAGTATCAGGCAGGATGTTACCCAGTATCTGCTAATGTATTATTTGGTAAAGACGTACAGGCTCTTCCAGATGGACGTTATAGCAACGCACCTCTTGCAGATGGTGTTTCCCCTCGTCAGGGTCATGACGTTAAGGGACCTACAGCTGCAGGTAACTCCGTAGCTAAACTTGACCAGTTAAATATCTCTAATGGTACATTATACAACCAGAAATTCTTACCTTCTGCAGTAGCAGGTGATCAGGGACTTCTGAACTTCGCAGCAGTTGTTCGTAACTACTTCGATAAGAAGGGTATGCATGTACAGTTCAACGTAATTGATAGAGAAACATTACTTGATGCTCAGGCACATCCAGAAAACTACAAAGACTTAGTAGTACGTGTAGCTGGTTACTCCGCTCACTGGACAGTACTTGCTAAGGAAGTACAGGATGATATCATTGCTCGTACAGAACAGCATTTCTAAAATAGTAGATTTTTGAAATAAACTGGAGGAAGTACCTATGAGTAATATGGAACCAAGCTGCGATACAAGTAAAAAAGGGCTTGTCTTTAATATACAGAGATTCTCTGTAAATGACGGTCCGGGTGTAAGAACGATTGCCTTTTTAAATGGCTGTCCTCTTCGCTGCAAATGGTGCTGTAACCCTGAATCGCAGGAATTAAAACCAGTCGTCATGTTTAAAGCACAAAACTGTGTCGGCTGTGGAAATTGTGAGGTTGTGTGTCCAACTGGTGCTTCTAATTTAAACGTTCCAGGAAAAATTGATCATACAAAATGTATTGCATGCGGAAAATGTATTGATGTCTGCTATCATAGGGCTCTTGAGATGTCCGGTAAGTGGATGACAGTAGAGGAACTGATGGGAGAACTTTACAAAGACCGTGTTATTTACAGAAAGTCCGGAGGCGGTATTACCGTCTCCGGAGGTGAAGCAATGGTACAGCACGAATTTCTTTTAGAGCTGTTAAAGGCTTGTAAGTCATTCGGCTGGACCACTGCGATTGAAACAACTGGTATGGCTTCTGAGGAAGTAATCAAAGAGATTGTTCCGTGGCTTGATGTGGTCATGATGGATATTAAGCATATTGACCCAGAAGTACATAAAGAGTATACTGGTGTAAGTAACGAGCAAATACTTAAAAATGCATTACTGATTTCTAGTCTTGCAAAGAAGATGATCATTCGTGTTCCGGTTATTCCAGGATTTAATGCAAGTCCGAATGTAATTGCGGCAATTGCAAAGTTTACAACCTATCTGCATAATGTAAATGAGTTACATCTTTTACCTTATCATGATCTTGGAAGTAACAAGTATGGAATGCTCGGCAAGGAATATGAACTTGCCGATGTACAGAAGCCGGAAAATGAATTCATGGAAGAATTAAAAGCAATAGTAGAAAAAGAAGGATTAACCTGTAAAATCGGAGGATAAATCGATACAGGCAGTCCGCGGTATCCCTTATATATACCAAAATGGTACAGGAGGTTCACAATGAACAAAGACATAACATTATTAACTTCTGAATCTGTTACAGAGGGACATCCGGATAAAGTATGCGATATGATTTCCGACGCTTTACTGGATGCTTATTTAGAGGAAGACCCATCTGCCCATGTGGCATTGGAAACAATGGCTTCAGAAGACACGGTTTTCATTGCTGGTGAAGTTGCTTCTTTCGCAAAGGTTGATGTTAAAAATAAGGCAAGAGAAGTCATCTGTGAAATAGGATATGACAGTAAAGAAAAAGGAATAGATGGAAAAGAATGTCTAATTATTACCAATATTGGTGTACAGTCACCTGATATCGCTCAGGGAGTTACACAGTGTAACGGAACTATTGGAGCGGGAGATCAGGGAATGATGTATGGATATGCTTGTGATGATACAGAGGAACTTATGCCACTGTCGATTTCACTGGCACATAAACTTAGTAAACGACTTACACAGGTAAGAAAAGAAGGAATCCTTCCATACCTCTATCCAGATGGAAAGTCACAGGTTACAGTAGCATATAATAATCAGGGAGAAATCCTTGGTGTTACAGATGTTGTAATTTCTGCACAGCATAATGCAGAAGTTTCTGTACAAAAGCTTCGAATGGATATTGAGGAGCATGTTATAAGAGAAGTAATTCCTAAAGAATTGCTTTTACCGGATGTAAAGATACATATCAATCCTACAGGACGATTCGTAGTTGGTGGTCCTGCCGGAGATGTAGGTCTTACCGGAAGAAAGATTATTGTAGATACTTATGGTGGAATTGCCAGACATGGAGGCGGAGCATTCTCAGGAAAAGACCCGACAAAGGTTGACCGTTCCGCAGCGTACATGGCAAGATATGCCGCAAAGAATGTGGTTGCTGCCGGATTTTGTAAGAAGTGCGAGATTAATCTTGCCTATGCAATCGGTATCCCACAGCCAGTATCTATAAAGATAGATACCTTTGGTACAGAAGAAATACCAAAGGAAATTATTGAAGACACTGTAAATGAAGTATTTGATTTCAGCGTGGCAGGTATTATAAACAGCCTATCTCTCACTAAGGTGAAATATAAACCAGTCGCAGCCTACGGACACTTTGGAAGAACAGATCTTGATCTCCCGTGGGAACGGTTAGATAAAGTGAATATTCTTCAGGAAAAAGCAGTTGCCCGTGTGGCAGAAGAAATCTACAAAAACCGTTAACAAATATTAAATACAACAATCATTACACTTTTTAATAATTATAGAAACTATTCAAAGTCAGATGGTTTCAGCGACTGAGACTTTAGAATAGTGAAATAGCTAAGGGGTCATTCAAGCGCATAATTGTTCTGAAATAATCGGTCTCAACACTCTCACAAATAGATTATGAAATAACAATAAGCTTGATCCACATAAAGGGGGCTGTCGCAAGGTGACAGTCCCCTGATTTAATTTTTGGAACAACAGACGGTAGTAAGAACATAGATGATTAAATCAGGGGATTTCTATGCGAGCCGCTTTGAAGAAGAAATATTCATCTTGCATAAATGGTAATTAATAGTTAAAATATAATTATATGATAGAAGTAAGTAACCATACAGGTAAAAGCATTATGATGTGGATGCAGGCTTGCAAAGTGGTTGTGAATATTACTATTATAATTTTAGAAGGAGGATTTTTAAAATGGTAAGAAAAGCAAATATCATTCAGAAACAGGAACTTGGCGGTGGAAAAGGTTGTGCAGAGGTGCATGAGATTGTTCCAGAGAAAGATTTATATGGACATGGAAAGTTATATGCAAAGGTTGTTTTAAAACCGAATTCCAGTGTTGGCTGGCATCGGCATGTTGGTGAAACAGAACCATATTATATCTTAGAGGGTGAGGGAATTTTCGTAGATGATGATGGAAGCCGTACAAAGGTAGGTCCTGGAGATGTATGTACAATTCTTCCGGGACAGTGCCATGCGATTGAGAATGCATCATCATGTAAGGATCTTGCATTTATGGCTTTGATTCATAAAGACTGATTCGCTTGATTTTTTATTAAGGGAGACGAACCCCCGAAGAGAACCCTACCCTATATTTGTGACTCTATCGCTGCGGGTTGAATGTTCGCTTAATGGCTCACATTCAATCCTCGCTCTAAGGCCACAAATATAGGGTAGGGTTCTCTTCGGGGGTTCTGTTTTTTGATAAAACAAATAAGTAAGAGGGGTCTTTGGTGATAGTAGATATAAATGCATGATGTTGGGGTGGGAAGGGTATCTGTAGGTTTAGTTTACTAAAACAGAAATGAAGGACTTCTCATTTTTCGTCTGTCTCATATTACAAGAGGGGTAATTATTTGTTGGATTTTGCTCTCCTTATCACAAATAAAGAATCAAGAAAATTACATGTAAATGCAATATATTTTCCTATGATTGAGAAATAGCACAAAAAAACCAATTTATTTTTTGTGTAAAAATGATAAAATATATACTAAGTAGGGTGTAGTGTAAAAAAAGTAAAATTTTTTGTCTTTATTTTTACAAGTAAATATCCCTTTGGAGGTGAACATGGAAACGGAAAAGAAAAATGGCAGAGGGAAAAAAGAAGTTAGCTTGTTAGGCTTATTTGGTAAAAAGTTTTTGGAAGAAACACAGGGTAAGCTGGCAGAAGCGACAGGTATTTCTTTTTTTATTATTGATTATAAGGGGGAGCCGGTTACAAAGGGAGAACAAGAGGAAGATTTTTGTGAAAAAAGGAAGGAAGAAGATATACGCTGCAGTGAGTGTCAGATTACGAGAGCGTTTGCAGCAGCGAAAAGTGCAATTAAAAACTGTCCGTATATTTTTACTTGTCCAAATGGACTTGTTCATATGGCGATTCCGATTGTTGTAAATAACCAGTATATAGGGGCAATTATCGGGGGACCGATAAGATGTGAGAAGAAGGCTTTAAAAGATAGTGAACTTGGAGATACAGAACAGGAAAGAAAAGCTTTTTTAGATAAGCTTGGGGAAGAAACAGAATATCAGAATATTACTTCATTTACAGAAAAGAGAGTAGTAGCTGTAGCAGATATGGTTTTCCTTCTTTTTAAAGAGATGGGAGTAAAAGAAACAACGGCGATTAAACTTGGAGCTTTAGAACATAAAGAGGTGCATCTTTCTGATATCCGTAAGAGAAATAAGTTGTTAGAAGATAAAGTATCACAGCTTGAGTATGAGCTTCTTAAAGGAAAGTTACCAAAGCAGTTTATGTTGAATCTTTTAACGACGGTCTCTAGTTTTTCTATTCTGGAGAATGCAAGCCGGACGGAGAATATCACGGCCGAAATGGCATCGGTTTTGCGTTATTATCTGGATAATTCTTCAGAAGTTATTTCATTATCGGAAGAATTAAAGCAGATAGAATGTTATCTGGATATTTTAAGACAGCAGTATGATAACCGATTAGAGTATCGTGTGTATTGTCAGAAGGAAGTGGAGAAGCAGAAGATTCCGATTATTGGAATTTTCCCATTTGTAGAACAACTGGTTGATTTTGGAATTCTTGCAGGCCATTTCAGAGGAACATTGTATATTGATGCAGAGAAAAAAGAAGATTTCTGTAAAGTAGTTTTACAGTTAGAAAGTTCTGGACTATCTGTTGGGCATTTTGGAGCAGATATCACAGACGGTAATTTTGCACAGATGCAGGAACAAGATACAAGAAAGCGTTATGAGAGAGAGTTTGGCAAAGACTTTGAGATAACGGCAGATCCGAATGTTATAACGATACAAATTCCATTTCAGGAAATAAAGTAAGGAGGGGGCTATGATAAATATTTTATTGATTGACCAGGAACCATTGTTTCAGCAGGCATTTTCCAGAATGATTGCGGAAACGGAAGAATGCCAGCTTATTGGAATTGCGGAGAATAGTAAAGAAGCATTCGAGATTGCAAGCCGCTATCATCCACAGATTGTATTTTGTGATGTTGTTCTTGGCATGGAGAATGGAATTGCTCTCTGTAATCTTATTAAGGAGCATTTTCCTGAGATTACGACCTATATTTTATCAAATTACTGTAGTTTCCAGATGATTCGTCATTCCATGGATGCAGGGGTAGAGGAATATTTATATAAACCATTATCGAGAAAAAAGCTTTCAGAATTAATCGAGAGAAACAATGCTTCAAGTCTAAATGAAGAAGAAAATTTACAGCAGGAAGCATTACTTGCAGCAATTGAGCAAAAAGATTATAAAAAAGCATATGATACAGCGAAGGAATTAGTAGAGTATTTATTTGAAGAGTGTGAACGCAGAGAGCGCAGGAGCAAGCTGTCTATGTTAGAATCCAGTCTGTTTTATATGATACCCGGAATGGATAATATTCAGAAAAATTATTATTTCCAGAAATATGAGATTACAATGAAAGTATTGACCAAAAGTGCGATATGCTATCACTGGCTCATTCAAATTATAACAGAAGTGTTCCGTCAGCTTTGTACAATGAAGTATGCACATATGAACAAGGTATTTCAGTACATAGAAAATAATAAAAATAACGAGATTTCCCTTTCTGAACTTGCAGACGAGGCAGGAATCAGCAGTGGTTATCTGAGCCGTATCTTTAAAAAATATTACAAAATCAGTGTCGTAGACTATATCCATCTTCGTAAATTACTACAGGCAAAATACTACATGGCAACAAGTGAAATGAATATCTCAGACATATCTTTCCTTCTTGGCTACAGCGAAGCAGGATATTTCTGCAAAATATTCAAAAAATACGAAGGACAGACCCCATCGGCATTCAACAAGAATTTCCAGAAACTCACTTCGAAGGCAGGGTGATTTAACGGAAGTAATTAAAGAGCGGAGGCCATTTCGAAGGCACAAAAAAAGAAATTCTATAATATCACATCTATAGCTTATATCTATTCCAGAGCAAGCAAAGTATAACAGACTATAACTTCAAATCACCCCCATGGTGAATTGGGCTTAAACTAAAGCAGCTAACAAACAGAAACCAGAGAGATTATATTCTTATATCTGTGGCCTGGGAGCAAGTGTTGGATGCGAGCGCATAAGCGAGCATTCAACACGCCGCGACTAAAGTCACAGATATAAGAATATAATCTCTCTGGTTTCGTCTGTCCGTCTGTTCGTTCTAAAGCCCAATACACCAAAAATCCTTTTGGAAGAGATCATCGCCGCTTTTGTCTCTGAAAGCAGGATGAAAGTCAAAGTGGACTGCACCGACAGGAATCTGTCGATCAACAGCCTTGCTGATTCGGGCAACACCCTCATTTCCGAAAGCACCACATAAATCAATAGCAGCACATCCTTCTTCAAGCATTTCCTGTGCTACAGTTTCTGCCTGGCTGTAATCAGCACATCCGACAACGTACATGATGATTTTTTCGGATTCAATGATGGAACGGTCCTTTTTCGGGTTACAGCCCTCATTTGCAAAAATGAAAGCAACTTTAAATTTGTCTTCGTTTAATTTGAATTTTCTTGCCATTTTACCAACGCCTTATCTAAGATTTCCATTGCTTTTTTACCGTCATTAGCAGTAATAAGCTGGATATTATGTTTGCGGATTGTCTGGTATGTTTCCATGAGAAGATCGATATCTGTTGTGATTTTGTCGAGTGTGATTACAACAATAACGTCAAGATTATCTTCCTCAATATCTTTCATTAATCTTCTGAAGCCGGGACGTTCAAGATTCTCGGATGGGTAGTCTCCTAAATCTGTATAATTAACAAATTCGTTATCTTCGCCATAAATACCTTTTGCACGATTCATACACTTCATACCATCGGCAATCATCCCCTGTACATAGGTCTGTGTACAGATGGGACAGCCACCCCGGAGATGCTGATGATTATAAATTCCAATACGCATATTAATTCCCTCCAGTACATTTTCTTAAATATAGATTCTTATATCTATTGTAGCAGAAGGGCGAAGGAGGATAGGGAAGATACGGGAACAATTATGGGAAATAACGAAAGTCAGAAAAAGAATAGAAAAAGAAATAAGGAGTATCGTTATATTTCCATAGATAAAGCATGATAATCCTATAAAAAATAGTGTAAAAATGCTAAAATGATACTGAAATAGTCTGTAAAGGAGGAGAATAATGGAACGACGAGAACTTGAACGACAGATTGTCGAAAAGGAATGGCTCATGTTTCAGCAGGTACAGGGCGTAAATGGACGAGCAGCCTGCCAGGATGACTGGACAACCTTTCTTATTATGCGTCTCAGTCAGTTTGAAGGCTGGGATACCGATGTGCTTGAAAGCTATTTTGAAGACATTGTCCAGGCAGAAGCACAGGAGAGAAATCTCATTATGGAGAAATATGCCTATATGATGGAGGAAACAGACCCGGTATATTTCTTATCAATTAAGGAATTGCTTCCAGAGATTTCGGAAGAAAAACAGTTGATGGCTGAAAAAATCACTTCTATTTATATGGAGTGGGAAAAGGAAGCGGATATCAAATATCCGAATATCCGAAGACATGGAAGACCGGCAGAAGGAATTGGGGTAGATGGAACGGTCAGTGTAAGAAATTATTTAAAGTGTGAACTTTATACTTATTCTGCAAAGACACTGGCACTTTTTATTCTGTCTATTGAGAAAAATCCAGAATACAACCGTTATCTTGCTACAATGCAGAAGATGGTACAGGCATATGGCTATTCTTCTTTAGAAGAAGCGGAAAAAGAAATGGCATAAATTTTAGTTAAGTGTACTGACACAGGGATATTGTGATGGTTATTTCAGTTAAATATATTGAGATATCGATATTGTGATGATTTATGTCAGTCCGCGAGTACATAAGAAAGGAGAATTAACATGCAGAAAATATTATTACTGGCTGGAGATTTTACAGAAGATTATGAGACAATGGTGCCATTTCAGGCATTGTCCATGCTTGGATATCAGGTAGATGCCGTCTGTCCGGGAAAGAAGGCAGGCGAATTTATCAAGACAGCCATTCACGACTTTGAAGGTGACCAAACTTACACGGAAAAACCAGGGCATCTTTTTAAATTAACAAAAACATTTGATGAAGTAGATTTTGATGACTATATCGGACTTTTTATTACTGGCGGACGTTCTCCAGAATATATCCGAATGGATCACAAAGTAATTTCTCTGGTGAAATGTTTCGTAAGAAGTGGAAAACCAGTAGCAGCTATCTGCCATGCAGCACAGGTTCTTACTGCAGCAGATGTTGTATGCGGAAGAAAGCTTACCTGCTATCCTGCATTAGCAGCAGAGGTAAAATTAGCAGGAGGTAATTATATTGAAGTTGCACCGGATGAAGCGGTTGTAGACTGCAATCTGATCACTTCACCAGCATGGCCAGGAAATACAGCAATTTTAAGAGAATTTGCAAAAGCATTAGGATGTGAATTTATTTTCAGACCATAAATGTATCTGGGCTATGTAAGTTACAAAAATTAGTGTATTGTTTCATTGATATTTTATTTGATCTTGCAGGAGAAAGAAATTTAGGCAAGAATTAAATATGATTAAAAAAGAATAGGAGGAACAGTAATGGGTTCTCTTTTAGAAGAAATGCATAAGATGCGTTTAAAAGAAAAAATAGACGAATTAGAGAGTATGGGTGGAAATCCACATGTAGAGGATCACGGACTTGGCGGAGTGTATCGCTGTAAAGTCTGTGGATATATTTTCGATGAAAATAAAGAAGGGAGACCATTTACAACATTGTCCCATTGCCCAATCTGTCATGTAGGGCAGCAGCAGTTTGAAAAGATAGAGTGAATGCCTATGAAAATGGAGCGTTTTAACGAAATTTTAAATAAGCTGATGCAGATGGAAGATGCCGAAGAGAATCTGGAAATGGTTCCTCTTTATGAGGAGGCATTGGAGCTTTCAAAAGAGATTTACGGAGAATATAATTTGAAGACACTGGAAATTTATAATAATTATGGTGGACATCTCCGCAATCTTGGATTGTATGAGAAGGCGGAACAGATTTTGAGAAAGGCAGTTATTTGTGCAAGAACAGTGCGGGGTAAAGAACATCCTGACTATGCAACAACGCTTGTGAATCTTGCTAATCTGCTTCGCATGATGAAGCAGTGGGAGGAGAGCGAGACACTTTTTTATCAGGCATTGGCTCTTTACAAAATTACAATCGGAGAAAGTCATTTTATTTATGCGGGAACAATGAATAATCTGGGACTTCTCTATTATGAGCAGGGAAAGCTTGAACGGGCAAAAGAGTGTTTAGAACACAGCCTGCATATATTAGAAGGTAAGGCAGAGTATATTATTCCGTATGCGACAACACTCCATAATCTTGTAGATATCTATAAAAAAGAGGGTAATCTTACTTTAGCAGAAGAAACTCTCAAAAAAGAAATAGAGATTTACAAAGAACAGCAGTATGAGGGAACAGTTCTTTATGCCGCAGCTTTAAATTCTCTTGGAATCCTTTACTGTGAAAAAGGGCAGTATGAGAAAGCAAAAGCTGTGATGACCGAGAGCGTAGAGATTACGAAAAAGCATCTTGGAGAGTCAAGTGATGCCTATAAGACAAGTGTAAAGAATCTTGAGATGATTCAGGAAAAGCTGCAGGAGCATAAAATTAAGAGTAATCATGAGATTTTGCAGGAAACTTTAAAAGAAATGACAACAGCTTCCTGTGCCCAGGAATATAATCTGGAAACTGCAATGGCGAGTGCCAGAAAGGTATTAGAAAACAGCCCCAAAGTTGTAGAGACAGGTTTTGTCAAAGGGCTTGATTTATGCAGAGCATATTTTAACGAAGTATGCTATCCTCTTTTGGAAAGAGAGTTTGCCAACTTCCTTCCTCGTATGGCAGCCGGCCTCATCGGAGAAGGCTCCGAGTGTTATGGTTTTGATGATGAGATTTCAAGAGATCATGACTTTGGACCATCTTTTCAGATTTATATTCCTAAAGAAGATATGCCTGTTTACGGAGAGAGGTTAAAGCATAGACTTGCGACATTGCCTAAAACATTTCAGGGCTTTGGTGCGAGAGTAGAAAGCCAGTATGGCGATGGCAGAGTTGGTGTATTTACCATCGAAGATTTTTATCGGAAGTTTACTGCGGCAGAGGGAGTACCAGACACTCTTTCTCATTGGAGGCAGATTCCGGAGAATGCCCTTTCTACCGTAACAAACGGAGAAGTTTTCTTTGATAATTATGGAGAATTTACAAGAATCCGTGAGGAATTAAAGAAAGGCTATCCAGAAGATGTCAGATTGAAAAAGATTGCCGCCCGTCTTATGAAAATGGCACAGAGTGGCCAGTATAACTTCCCTCGCTGTAACAAACGGAAAGAATATGTAGCTTCCCGTCTGGCATTAAGCGAGTTTATGTCCGTTTCTATGTCATTAGTCTATCTGCTCAATCATGCTTACCGGCCATATTATAAATGGGTACACAGAGGACTTTTAGATTTACCAATCTTAGGGCAGAATGCTTATGACAAAATGCAGAGGCTATCTGTTTTATCTTTAGAAAAAGATAGCAGGGAAATGGAATGGATTATTGAAGAATTTTGTGTTGCCTGTGTGGAAGAATTAAAAGCACAGGGACTGACCTCATCCTCAGAAGCATTTTTACTTGCACAGGGACCGGAAGTATTAAAAAGAATACAGGAACCAGCTTTAAGAAATAGTAACCCGTGGGTGGAATAACTGTTGACAGCGTTTTGGTAAAACACGTAGTACAGTGATGTTGAATAGCCCTTTTTCTTTCTTATCATATACTGATAAAAAAAGAAAGCTGCGGCTATGGAAATGACCAATGTAGGTAATTTGTTAGAGCTAAGAAGGATTTACAGCCGTGGTATTACCGGAAAAGGTATTACTACGGCTGTTTTGGATACAGGAATTTATGCACATCCTGACTTTTTTATTCCACAGAATAAAATTCTTTATTTTCAGGATTTTGTGAGAAATAGAAGAGGTCCCTTTGATGATAATGGGCATGGGACCCATGTCAGTGGAATTATCGCATCAGGAGGACGGTTTGGAGATGGGAGTGGAATCGGGGTTGCGCCGGAAAGCAGTATTGTAATGCTAAAAGTACTTGAACGGGATGGAAGCGGGAAAATAAAAAATATGATAAAAGGTATGGAATGGATTTGTATGAATCATAAAAAATATGGAATCCGAATTGTAAATATTTCTGTTGGAATGCCCGTAAAAAATATAGAAAATCCTGACGAAGATATTCTTGTAAAAAAGGTGGAGGAGTTGTGGAACGCCGGACTTGTTGTCGTAGTGGCAGCAGGAAATGACGGGCCGGCACCACATACGATTACAAGCCCGGGAACAAGCCGGAAAGTTATTACTGTTGGAACCGGAACAGAAGCAGGCGGAGAATATTCTGGGCAGGGCCCTGTACTTGGAAGCTGTGTCTGTAAGCCTGACATCATTGCGCCAGCTACCAATATTTTAAGCTGCGATAATCATGGAAAAAGTTACAAAAAAAGAAGCGGCACATCAATGGCAACTCCGATTGTATCAGGGACAATAGCCTTGCTTCTTTCCAATGAACCGTGGCTGTCAAACAGAGATGTAAAAATACGTCTGATGCAGAACGCGGTTGACTGTGGGATGGCAAAAAGCAGACAGGGATGGGGCCTGCTAAATCCCGAAGGGATGTTGAGGATTAAATAGGAATTTGCCGCAGGCAAGGGAGACGCCCCCGAAGAGAGTCTCTTTACCAGATGGGTTCGTCTGTCCTGTGTCCGTAGGACAAAAAATATCATGTTTTTTGTTGTCTTCATAAGAAATGTACCAAAAAGTATGGCTGAATTTCACAAAAAAGATAAATGAAAACGGAAATTTACAGACAAAATTCATAAAAAAATCTTTTCCGTTTACTGGTGCGCTGTTATAATAATAACAGAAATAAAAAGTAATAAACACGTTCAGTAAAGGAGAAGGGTATCATGGCAAACTGTATTACACTTAATCAGACATCTTATCACGGAGCAGGAGCAATCCAGTCTATTCCAGATGAAGTAAAGGCACACGGACTTAACAAAGCATTTGTATGTTCTGACCCTGACTTGATTAAGTTTGGAGTAACAAAGAAAGTAACAGACGTATTAGACGCTGCAAAATTAGAATATGAGATTTATTCCAATATCAAACCAAACCCAACAATCGAAAACGTACAGACTGGTGTAGCTGCATTTAAAGCATCTGGAGCAGATTATTTTATCGCAATCGGCGGTGGTTCTTCTATGGATACAGCAAAAGCCATTGGTGTTATCATTAACAACCCTGACTTTGAGGATGTAAGAAGCTTAGAGGGAGTAGCTCCTACAACAAAACCAACTGTACCTATCATTGCCGTACCTACAACAGCAGGAACAGCAGCAGAGGTAACAATCAACTACGTTATCAAAGATGATGAAAAACAGCGTAAATTTGTTTGTGTAGACCCTAAAGATATTCCAGTAGTAGCTATCGTTGACCCTGATATGATGAGCAGTATGCCATATGGTCTTACAGCATCAACGGGTATGGATGCTCTGACACATGCTATCGAAGGATACATCACAAAAGCTGCATGGGAAATGACAGACATGTTCCATATCAAAGCTATCGAAGTTATCGCAAGAAGCCTTCGTGCTGCATGTGAAAATGATCCTAAGGGAAGAGAAGACATGGCACTTGGACAGTACATTGCTGGTATGGGATTCTCTAATGTAGGTCTTGGTATCGTTCATTCTATGGCTCACGCATTAGGTGCTGTATACGATACACCTCATGGTGTTGCTAATGCGATCCTTCTTCCTACTGTTATGGCATATAATGCAGATGCAACAGGAACAAAATACAAAGACATCGCTATCGCTATGGGAGTTGAAGGCGTAGAAGATATGACTCAGGAAGAATACAGAAAAGCAGCAGTGGATGCAGTAGCACAGCTTTCTAAGGATGTTAAGATTCCTCAGGACTTAAAAGACATCGTAAAAGAAGAAGACTTAGACTTCCTCGTAGATTCTGCATATAATGATGCATGTGCTCCTGGAAATCCAAAGGATGCAACAAAAGAAGACATTAAAGCTTTATATCAGTCATTAATGTAATCAGATTTTATATAACTACGTCAAGTTATCAATATTATAATAAAGGGAACCGGAAAACAGCGTTGCTGTTTTCCGGTTCTTTTTCAACTAACTCCAGACAACTTCTGGTTTGTCAGGCTGCGGAGCAGACGAACTCCTGAAGCTAAATAAAGCATATTTGTGACTTTAGTCGCGGCGGTTTGAATGTTCGCTTAAAGCGCTCACATCCAAACCTTGCTCCGAGGCCACAAATATGCTTTATTTAGCTTCAGGAGTTCTGTGCGTTGACAGCTCAGAAAACCAGTTGGAGGAATTTGGGGATTCCTCGAAAGGCTGTGATTTTATGAGAAAATACAATGAATTCATAACAGTATGTTAAAAAGATAATATTTAAATTCGATTTTTCAAAGTTTTTATAGCGGATGTTTATGTTTACTCCTGCATCAACAAATCAGTGAAAAAATTTGAGAAAGTGAATCAGAGTAATATCTTTTTATACCATGTTATAGAGAAGTTGATTTTTTACAAATTCATAATATTCTGGAGAATCCCCAAATCTCTAACATGAATTCTGATTTTGTACCAGCATCCACAGTCAGCCAGCAAAGAGAGCCTATCCCCTATATTTGTGGCCTCGGAGCAAGGTTTGGATACGAGCGTGTGTAAGCGAGTATTCAAACCGCCGCGACTAAAGTCACAAATATAGGGGATAGGCTCTCTTTTCTGGCGTCTGTTTCACAGCCTTACAAATCAGAATTCAAAGTTTCATTCATACTGCCTGTTCTATATCCTGTTAAGTCCATTGTAACGTAAGTAAATCCATATTCTTTGAAAGATTTCGTAATCAGATTTCGGTTGGTTTCTTCCACTAATTTCGGAAATTCTTCTGGCAAGATTTCAATTCGTGCGATTGTTCCGTGGATTCTTACTCGCACCTGATGGAATCCCATATTGAGGAGTAACTGTTCTGCCTTGTCTACCATTATTAATTTTTCTTCGGAAATAGTTTCTCCATATACAAAACGCGAGGAAAGGCAGGCAAATGATTGTTTGTTCCAAGTTGGCAGTCCTAAATCTTTTGAGAGGGCACGAATATCAGCTTTATTTAATTTGCTGGCTCTTAATGGACTTTTAATCCCTAATTCTGCGACTGCCTGTAAGCCTGGTCTGTAATCGCCGTTATCATCAAGGTTAGAACCTTCTGCGATTGCCACTACATGCTCCTCTTTTGCTATTTTCCATATTTTTTCGAAGAGTTCTTTTTTGCAGAGATAACAGCGATTCTTTGGATTATGTCGGAAGCCTTCAATGTCTAATTCTTCGGATTCTACGACTAAATGACGGATACCTTCTTTTTCACAGAAAGCTTTTGCTTCTTTTAATTCTCGTTCTGGAAAAGAACAGGATTTTGCGGTAACTGCAATACATTTTTCTCCTAATGTATCATGTGCAACTTTCAGTAAAAATGTAGAGTCTACTCCTCCGGAGAAAGCTACCGCAACACTACCGAGTTCTTTTAAATAATTCTCTAAATCTTCTTTCTTTTTATTCTGTTCTACTGATGCCATAATAAAATCCTCCAAATGTTATATTGTCTGCATAGTACAATTTTATTCCTACTTTGTCAATAGGTTTATATGTTGTTATGGATTCTATTTTTCACTTCCTGTAACGGAATATTATTCATGACATCCTCTTACTACTTTCTATGTATGAAAAATAGTGCTATAATTTAAGAAAATCTTTATTTTTCAGCATAGATCATATAGTAAATCTGCCAAAATAAATTTTTAATCTGGCTCTCACTTGATTCTAACTGTGAAATTATTAAAAGATTTTTAAACCTATTATAAAACCAGAACTAAAAAGGAGATTTTGACATGGATTACAGACGTTTTAAAGATACCATTTATCTCCGCCTTGACCCCGGCGAAGAAATTATAGAACAGATTGAAAAAGTAGCGAAAAAAGAAAATATTCAGCTCGCACAGATTAACGGATTAGGAGCACTTAATGACTTTACTACCGGTGTTTTTGACACGGTAGAAAAAAAGTTCCACCCTATTCACTTCGAGGGAGCTTATGAAATTGTTTCCTTGACAGGAACTGTCACAAGACAGGACGGCGAAGTATATCTTCATCTTCATATGGCTGCCGGGGACAAAGATGGACATGTGTTTGGTGGGCATTTAAGTATGGCCTATGTCAGTGCTACAGCTGAAATCCAGATTCAGATTAGCGATGGAGTAATTGACAGAAAATACGATAAAAAAATCGGCCTCAATTTGTTCGATTTTACTATTTAATTCATTAGACAAAGCCATTGTCCCGAATAAGACATATTTATGATTTATTCAGGACAATGGCTTTGTCTGTAGCCTATTAAACCAAACTTTATTCTTATATATGTTTTGTGTGTTATTGTTTATTCGTGTGTGTTAACTTATGTGGTTTTAATGTGTGTTGTTGTTTATTTATATTTCTTTATGTTTACGTTCGTATTATTCGCCAAAAACAGCTTTGTAATCAGCCTGGAATTTTACAATACCCTGATCTGTTAATGGATGTTTTGTCATCTGCTCAATTACAGAGTAAGGAACTGTTGCAATATCAGCACCAGCTAAAGCACAGTCTGTTACATGGATAGGATTTCTTACAGAAGCTGCGATGATTTCTGTATCGTATGCATAAATGTCAAAGATCTCAGCAATCTGTCTGATTAAATCAATTCCTGGCTGGCTGATATCATCTAATCTTCCGAGGAATGGAGAAACATATGTAGCACCTGCGTTAGCAGCAAGGATTGCCTGGTTTGCAGAGAAGATTAATGTAACATTTGTCTTAATCCCTTCTTTAGAAAGAACTTTTACAGCCTTTAATCCTTCTACTGTCATAGGAATTTTAACAACCATGTTTGGATGGATAGAAGCGATTTCACGGCCTTCTTTGATCATGCCTTCTGCGTCTGTTGTCGTAGCTTTCACTTCGCCACTGATTGGTCCATCTACGATAGAAGTGATTTCTTTAATTACTTCTGTAAAGTCTCTTCCCTCTTTTGCAATTAAGGATGGATTTGTTGTTACACCACAGATTACTCCAAGATCATTAGCCTTTTTAATGTCTGCTACATTAGCAGTATCCACAAAAAATTTCATTTGTTTAACCTCCATTTGTTTTTGCTTTGTTTGATGATATGAATATAACACATTTTAAAAGGAAATGCAAGCTTAAAAGCAAGAAAAAATAAGTAAAAATAAGTAAACAAAGCTTTTTTCTTGTTTTTATCCTCGAATCTTAACTTTTTCTCTCTTTTCACTGGAATAATTTCACGATTCAGGGTATAATGAAACAACAATATATTGGGAGGAACCTACTATGATGCAATTAGAACGCCAGAAAAAGATTCTGGATTATCTGAATAAGAATAGAAAAGCAACTACAAAGGAATTAAGCCAGCTTCTTGATGTATCCACCACAACAATCCGTACTGACCTAAACCAGATGGATAGGGAAAATCTTATTACAAAAACACATGGCGGTGCCGTATATAATGATAGAAGCCTTGATAACATTGAATTAACGGGGAGAGCATATTTCTTTGATGAAAGGGCTTTGGAGAATCAAAAGGAAAAAGAAGCAATCGCAAATAAAGCGATAAAATTAATAAAAAATCATATGTGTATTTACTTAGATGCCAGCTCTACCTGCTACACACTTGGAATGAAGCTCTCTGGTTTTACCAAACTTACTGTCATTACAAATGGAATCAATCTTGCTATGGCATTAAAAGATATTCCCGGTATCACTGTTATTTTAACCGGAGGAATCGTAACTTCCGTATCCTCCTCTATCGAAGGATTACTCGGGGAAGATTTATTGAAAAAAATTCATACAGATATCGCATTTGTATCTGCCCGTGGTTTTTCTGTAGAAAATGGTCTCACTGACTTCAGTATCTATGAAGCGGACTTAAAACGAAGATGTGTAAAATCCTCTGCTAAGACCATTGCGTTAATCGACCATACGAAGTTTAACACAACTTCTATTTCTAGTTACGCATCATTAGATGACTTGAATATGGTCATTACTGACTTTGGTCTGTCAGAAAATACAAAAGATATTTATGAAAAAGCTGGAGTGAATCTGGTTATTGCCAAAGAAATGAACTAATCAAATAGGAATTTGCCGCAGGCAAAGAGACGCCCCCGAAGAGAGTCTGGAGCGTCTATTTTCTCCTACAAATCAGAACTTTCATCAAACTCGTAATCATTTCCTGGAAGGATAATGTTTAAGAGAATCCCTGCGATGGCCGCAATGGATAATGCAGTAAGTGTGATAGATGTTCCTGCTACTGTGAAAGTTAATCCATCACCAAATCCAAGTCCACACACAAAGATAACACCTGTGATAATCAGATTTCTTGACTTTGTGAGGTCTACTTTATTCTCGACAACATTACGAACTCCGATAGCGGAAATCATACCGTAAAGCATAAAGCTGACACCACCAATAATGGCAGATGGCATCGTACTGATAATCGCAGATACCTTTGGAATAAAGCTGATGATAATTGCAAGGCAGGCTGCAATACGGATAACTAATGGATCATATACATGACTTAACTCTAATACACCAGTATTTTCCCCATAAGTTGTATTCGCAGGGCCACCGATCAAACCAGCTAATGCAGTTGCTACACCATCTCCAAGAAGGGTTCTGTGAAGTCCCGGATCTGCTAAAAAGTTTTTATTTACTGTTGCAGAAATGGCAGACATATCTCCAACGTGTTCCATCATTGTTGCGATTGCTATTGGAGCCATAACAAGAATTGCCGTCACATCAAACTTACAAATCTGGAATGGAGGAAGTCCTACAAAACCAGAAGAAGCTACAGATGAGAAATTCAAAATGGCAGAACCATCTGGATTGGTAAAACCAGCTACATTCATAATCAGCGCAACGATATAAGAAATCACAACTCCCATAAGGATTGGGATAATTTTAAACATACCCTTGCCCCATATATTAAAGGCGATAATTACTGCCAATGCCACAAATGCTAAAAACCAGTTTGTTGAAGCATTGGAAATCGCAGAAGATGCGAGACTAAGACCAATACAGATGATAACCGGACCTGTTACAACTGGTGGTAAATATCTCATAACACGCTTAATACCAACTAAGCAGATAATAAGTGACATTACTACATATAAAAGACCGGCAACCACTACACCACCACAGGCATAAGCAGCCTTTTCATTTGCACTCATTCCTGCATAAATTCCCGTATTCAAATGCGCTACTGTAGAAAATCCACCTAAGAACGCAAAAGAAGAACCGAGGAATGCCGGAACCTTCATTCTTGCACATACATGGAATAATAATGTTCCAAATCCTGCACAAAACAGTGTTACCGCTACCGTAAGTCCCCTTGTCGGATGTTCTCCACAGGCATCCATAAAATAACTATTGACCAGAATCGGTACTAAAATCGTAGCACCAAACATCGCGAACATATGCTGCACACCAAGAATCAGCATCTTCGGCAGGCCCAGCTTCTTCGCATCACGAATTACTTGATTTGATTCATTCATAAACTTTCCTTATCCTCTCTTGTTTTTCTCTGCTATTATACGAGGATAAGATAAGAAAAACAAGAGGGAATTTATTTCTCATTCTTTCCTAATGATTCTAATTCTTTCAGGATTTCTTTATCTTAAAATCAGCTGCTCAAACGATTGTGCAAATCTCACATCGTCCTCTTCTGTCCGTTTTCTCGGTCCCTTCAGATGATTTTTATGAGAACTTCTTCTCGCCTTCTTATTCAGATGCCGCTCCATCAACATCTGGTCAATATTGTCATTCGTGTACCACTTGCCTGACTGATGAATCGCATACGCACCCTTTCCAAGTGCCATCGCTGCCACTCCATAATCCTGCGAAACGACAATATCTCCCTTCTGACAGATGCTGATTAATTTATAATCCACTGCATCTGCCCCTTCTCCGACAACAATCACCTCACTGTACTCTGAGTACAAAACATGATTGGTATCACATAATAAGGTGACGGGAAGATTGTATTTCTTTGCTATTTTTTCTACTATGCCGATTACCGGACAGGCATCGGCATCTATGAATATATGCATGATAAAACTCTGTTGTTAAAATTTATAATCCTCTTTTTAATAAAGTATTGTACTTTTTATTTTGCCTGCAGCAATCAGAATTTAAAGCACCTGTTTTGCTGCACCATAAATTCCCGCATCGTTTCCGAGAGTTGCCAGTGTAATTTTTGTTTTCTGATTTCCATAGAATGCATGATCATAGAAATATTTTCTTACAGTCTCTAAAAGAATATCTCCTGCTTTTGACACACCCCCGCCAATGACGAATACAGCAGGGTCAACGGTTGCTGCTAAATTTACTAATGCCTGTCCAAGATATGCACCAAATTCTTCCGTAATTTCTAAAGCCGCTGCATCTCCTGCTTTTGCTGCATCAAATACTTCTTTTGCAGTGATTTCTTTTCCAGTTAAAATACTGTTTTTCGTATTTTTCTCAAAATATCTCTTAGCCAGACGGACAAGCCCGGTTGCAGAAGCATATTGTTCAAGGCATCCTTTTCTTCCGCATCCGCAAGCCTCTGTCTCATCATCTCTTACTGTGATATGTCCGATTTCTCCGCCTGCTCCGTGAGCTCCGACTACCGCATGACCATCAATGATGATACCGCCGCCAACGCCAGTTCCAAGTGTTACCATGATCAAGTCTTTTTCTCCTTCTCCGGCACCCTTCCACATCTCACCAAGAGCTGCTACGTTGGCATCATTTCCAATAACACATGGGAAACCTGTGAGTTCTTCCAATTCTTTTTTGATTTCTTTTGCCATCCAGCCGACATTTGCGGCACGTTCAATGGCTCCGTTTTTATCTACAGGTGCCGGTACTCCTACTCCAATGCCACAGATTTCTTCGGCTTTAAGAAGTTTTTCAGCAATTTTTCCCTTAATTGCCTCTGCAACATCTGGCAGAATACGTTCTCCTTCGTTTTCTGTGTAAGTCTTAATCTCCCATTTATCAAGAAGTTCTCCTTCTACTGTGAAAAGACCAAGTTTTACAGTTGTTCCTCCAACATCCACTCCAAAACAATATTTCATCATGCTCCCCTTTCTTTTTCTACTTATTGCAATTATAAATTTATAATTGCAAATAAAATTCGTTTTTTATATAGTATTACGAATTCGCCCTGCTTGCTTCCATTATAATATTAATTACTGATACATTTCTATCATTCTTCAAACATGCTCTAGTAACCAATATTAATCATGAAGCGGCTGGATGATCTAACCGATATAATCGCCTCTGTCCTCAACCAGTTCGTACCCAGCAGAACGCACTCGGGCAGACAGACAGTTTTTACATTTAGCTGCCTCATCTCCTGTACATATCTTGTTATCATAAAGCTCATACTGCTTTCGATTTTCTACTGGAGAAAGATTTGGCATTACTACGTTCGCTCCTGCACTAAGACCTTTTTCTCTTCCTAATGGATCTAACGTTCCAAGTGCTGTTGTTGCCGGAAGTAATACTTTCGGTAATAACAATCGAAGTACCGATAATAATTTTAATGTTAAATCTACGCTTCCTGCTTCTTCTTTTGCAAACTTTGTATCATGATGTGGAATAAACGGGCCAATGCCAACCATCTGTGGTTGTAATTCCTGCAAAAAGACTAAATCTTCTGCCAAATGTTCCCATGTCTGTCCCGGGGACCCCACCATAAATCCGGCACCCACCTGATAGCCAAGTTCCTTTAAATCATAAAGGCATTGTTTGCGATTAGAAAGATGCATACTTTCTGGATGGAGCATGTGATAATGTGATGTATTGGCCGTTTCATGGCGAAGCAGATAGCGGTCTGCTCCCGCTTCCTTCCACGCTTTATATATTTCTTTTGATTTTTCTCCGACTGATAATGTAATCGCACAATCTGGATGTGCTTTCTTTATCTTTTTTACAATATCTGCAATCCGCTCTTGCGTATACCACGGGTCTTCCCCACCTTGTAATACAAAAGTACGAAAGCCTAACTTTTCACCATTTGCACAACATGCAAGAATCTCTTCTTCACTAAGGCGATATCGTTCTACATTACGATTATCTCTTCGTATTCCACAGTAATAGCAATTGTTTTTACAGTAATTTGTAAACTCAATCAGTCCTCTTGTAAATACTTTTGTTCCATAATACTGTTTGCGTACTTTGACAGCTTCCTCTTTTAAATATTCCATGACTTCAGAATTATTAAATAATGAAAATAATTCCAGACATTCTTCTTTCGTTAAGGAATGCGTCTCTACAAGTTTTTTTGAAATATCCATTTCTTTTCCTCTAAATTACTAGTTCCACTTTATCATTAATAATACTCTGGCTCATCTGGCATAATAAGCGCTGCAACAATATAAAATAATACACCGGAACCTCCTGCTAATGTAAAAAGAACAACGAGCAAACGAAGGATTGTCGCATCAATTCCGAAAAATTCTGCAAAACCTCCACAAACACCACATATTTTTCTGTCTAAAGATGATTTATAAAGTTTTTTCCCCATAACTTATTACCTCTTTTTATTTCATTTTCTGTTTTATTTTTTTACTTTTTTCTTTTTTGTCTCTGTTATTACTTCTTTTTTTGTTTCTGTGTGGCTGTTGTTGCCTGTGAAGCATTTTCTTTTGACTTGATCCCTTCTGTTATCTGCTCCGCATCTTTTTTTGGCTGTTTTTCTTTGGCTGCCTTTCGCTCTGCTTCTGCTTTTTTTGCTGCTGCCTCTGCATCCTGCGCTTCTTTTTGCTCTTTTAAGCTATCACTCCACTTTTTATTAAATGTCGTATAGGACATAGCTGGCAGTGTGATTGTTCCGTCTTTTCCCGGAATCTGGCGAACTTCTGCAATCTGTGTCTGTGCATGATCTGCAAGATAGTTCATCTGATAATCAGCAAGTTTATCCGCAATCAACAATGCCTGCCCTCTTGTAATACGCTGATTGGCTGTTTTGCAGGAATCATCTACTGCTAATGCACCCGATGCAAAGGAAGCATAAGCTTCTTTTGCTGTTTCATCCATTGTATCTATACTGCTACAGGAAGCCAGCACTTCTTCTGCCTTTTTATCCGATATAGTTACTGGATATAATTCCTGAAGAAGCTGTGCAAAACGAGTAGTCGTTACAGTTCCATTTTCATTTTCGGAAACAAAAGCAGACAAGGTTGCATTATCTTTTAAAGAATCAATTGCTTCGAGCATTGTTCCAAGCTGTTTTCTTGTAATTGCCTTGTTTGGTGCAAACAGACCGTCTTTCTGCGCTGGATAACAGTGAAGTGCAGAATATTCGCTATAAACTGCGCCGTACTTTTGGGAACTTCTCACATCGTAATTACTTGGTGTCAGGGTAAGTTTACCCTTTTTATAGTTGTTAAATGCGTAATCAAACAGGCTTCTTATAGAAGCAAATGTACTTTCTTTACTGACATTTCCAAAGTAGGCACAAATCAGTTCGTGTCCTTCATAATCCGCTGCTGTTGCAATAAATACATGACCTGCTGCATTGGTAGTGCCGGATTTTGAACCGATAATCTTATATGTATCACGGTCATAATAAGCCATTCCTTTCAAAAACCAGTTTGTTGTATTAACATACATTCCGCCTTTTTGTGTGGAATAATGTGCCTTTGAAACAGCACTTCGAATTAATGGTATTGCCATTGCGTAACGGCATATTTTAGCCATTTCCTTTGCACTGGCATAAGTTTCATTATATCCTGCGCCAATATCAGAACCAACCGGATTATCAAAATGGGTCTTCTTTAAACCAAGTTCTTTACATTTTTCGTTCATTGCTTCTACGCAGGCCTTTTTAGAACCAAAAACACCAACTGCCAGAGAATCTGTCGCATCTGCTGCAGAAGACATCAAACTCATATGTAATAAATCTTTAAAAGTATAGTTTACTCCTGCACCAATTCCTAAGCTGTATGTACCCGGCGTTGTGCGGTATACAACATCAGACTTTGTCTTTATCACAGAGTTTACATTTCCCTTTTCTACACAAACAATCGCTGTCATAAGCTTTGCTGTACTTGCCGGATAAATCTTTTTATTTGCATCCTGCCCAAAAAGAACTTCCCCAGAGCCTGCATCCATCACCACATAAGCATGGCATTGTTTCTTCGGTGCTTTCACTTTTGCCTGTCCCTGCAAAGGCAGGGCAATAAACAGCAACAGTAAAAGTATTCCTGTTAATTTCTTTTTCATATCGCCTCTCCTTTTTAATTTTCTCTTAAGTTTAATGATTTTCCAAACACACTCTAAGAAAAGTTTCTGGACAATCTTCTCTCCTTACAAAAAGACATATCCATACTATGTAACGCCTTATAAAGCTTTATTATCATCTCCACACAAAGTTCCTGACTGCCGTTATAGAGTTCCCAAAGATGTTTACAGGTTTCTGCATCCGCCGGATTGATTTCTTTTGGAATAAAATGATGATGCAGATCTAATTCTGGACTGACATATCCGCCAATCACTGTTGTAATCGCTCTCTTTACTCCAAATCCAGAACGGAAAATATAATTGATCACCAGTTTCATATGAAAAAGACTGACTTGTATCTGTTTCGCAGACTTCTTAAAATATGGTGCAATTACGGCGGCAATCTCTTTTTTATCCTTTATATGGCAGGCTCTCTTATAATGATTTAGATTTCTGCCATCACGCTGCATCACCTCAAAATCCCAATCTGTCTCTATCTCTGTATGACTGATTCCCGTTTCCTTTATGCGCTTTCTTACATAAGGATGACAGGAACTGTCCAGAATAAAATGTGTCATAAATCCAGCAAGATAGGCAAATGCTTCATTCTTATTTTCCTGTGCCTGAAACACCCTAAATGCCCGTTTAAAAAACTCTCTGGCAGGTTCGTGATGTACTTTTACCCCATACTGATTTACTTTATTTTTGCAATAAGAATGATAATAAAACAGAATATCCGGACCATGTACGCCAATATTATAGTATTCGATATATGGTTCTATTTTTCTTTGTAATTCTTCGGGAAGTTTATGAAAAACTTCCTGTCCATAGGCATAATGTGTATATGTTGTCGGCATAACATCATCTCCTTTTCTTGAGTAAACTGACTATTGTGACACCTTAATTCCAGTAATGTATTACCGGAGATTTTCGCAAAATTTTTCTTTCTGTTATTATAATCACTACAGAATTTAAAATCAAACGTATCTGTAATACTATTTTCTTATTTTGCGGCATTCGGTATAGTAACGTTTATCCTGTGCATGTCCCATAGAAAATGTCTTTCTCGGTAATGCTCCATCATGAATTACTGTAGGGAACAGTTCTTCCTTTCCCATATCCGGTAAAATAAATCCTATGCTGTCTTTTTCCCTGGCAAGGCTTTCTACTACCTCTTCTCCATGAATGTAATCAATCTTTCCGCCATTGTGTGCCAGATATCCATCAAGAAATCTCTGCAGGCTTCCTACTGTTAACTTAGACGTTGGACGTTCAATAACACATTTCTTTTTCTTTCCATTATAAATAGTATAGAAGGTCTGCCCTTTTCCTTCTTTTTTAATATGTAAAGCCGCATTCATCTTGCTTAATAAATCTTCTACATGAACACCGGTAACAATTCGGTGAATCGCCTCAAACTGAAGAGCAGGGCTGTGAAGATTTACAACCTCTACGAGCGCATATCTCGCTGGGTGCTCCGACAGATCTTCATCTGGATGTGCAGCCTTTAACTGTTCATAGTATGCTTTAGCAGCTGCAAGTGAATGATTGCCATCTCCAACTGCAAACAAAAGAACCGGACGGTCTTTTACATGATATTTATCGGCAAAACACTTTGGATCTGCCAGGAATGTAAGTGCTTTTTCAATCCGTTTCTTTTCCTCTTTTCCAAGAAGATAGCCACATAGATGTCCGCCGCCCATCATAAGGTCAAAATCATATAAAAGTGGAAGATGTTCCTTTTCCTGCTCACACGGTTCTATGACATGCTTTCCCGCATCATCTACAAGTAGCATAACGTGTGGAAGTTCCACTACCGCATTGTTACGAATCTCCACTCTGGCTGGAATTCTTTCTGCTACCGTTGCCTCTGTTGCTCTTATAAAAGATGTACTCTTTTTGCTATAATCGTACTGTTCCAAATCAATCTTTCCAACAATACCTGCGCGAACATTCCCAACACTGTCTGTCCGCTCTACATAAATCATCGCATCTTTATATTCTGTAAAAACCTTTTCACGCAGATACTTATTCATAGAAGCCTCAATATTTTTAAGTTGCTCCTCATGATTTTCCTGTTCCAAATATACTTCCGGCAAAATCATATCGAGAGTAGAGGGACTATCACCGGCAAATTTCTTTACCTCTTCCCAATATTCTGGCTCACTGGTAAACTGGTCACAGGCAATAACGGACCACTTCTCCATATTTACTTCTTTTCCAGGCAGTAAAATATCTGCCTCTTTAAATGTTTTCATTATTATTCTCCCTCTTTTGTGCTTCTATTTTTTCAGCAAGATCATTTAAATATACCCACCGTTCCATTTTATCAGAAAGTTCGGCTTCCGTCTTTTCTTTTTCTTGCATTAATTCATTCAATTTTATGAAATCGGTCGCACATTTGCTGATTTGTTCTTCTAACTCTGCAATTTTTTCTTCTAATTTCTCAATATCCTCATCAATTGTCTCAAATTCTTTCTGTTCCTTATAAGAGAATTTCAACTTCTTTTCTTTATTTTTAGAAGCAAGCCACTGTTCTCTTCCTTCTTTCTTCTTCTCATTGCTCTTTTTAATATGAAGCCCGGAACCAGAATCCACACTGTCAATGGAATCCGCCTCAATTCTTCCTGATTTTTCCTGATATTCTGTATAATCACCCTCGTAGACTACAATATTTCCATTTTCAAAAGCAGCAATACGGTCAACTGTTCTATCAAGGAAATAACGGTCATGAGAAACGGTGATGACAATTCCCGCAAATTCATCAAGAAAATCTTCTAAAACCCGAAGTGTCGCAATATCAAGATCATTTGTCGGCTCATCAAGTATTAAAACGTTCGGAGACTGCATCAGCACTTTTAAAAGGTATAATCTTCTTCTCTCACCACCAGAAATCTTAGCAATCGGCGTATACTGCATATCTGAACTGAAAAGGAAACGTTCTAACATTTTTGATGCACTGACCAGTCCCTCGGAAGTTCGTACATATTCTGCTGCATCTTTAATGTAATCAATAACTCTTTCTCTTTCATCCATTACTTCACATTCCTGTGCAAAGTAACCAATTTTTATTGTCTCTCCCCATTCAATCGCTCCAGAATCTGCCTGCTCTAAATCTGCTAAAATCTTCATCAATGTGGACTTTCCACAGCCATTATGCCCGACAAATCCAATTCGTTCAAATCGTTTAAATATATAGGAAAAATGTTTAAAAAGTACCTTGTCTCCATATGCTTTTGAAATATCATAAAGTTCAATCGTTTTTTTTCCAAGTCTGGTTCCAACAGATCCCATCTCTACCTGCTTTGCTGTCTTTGGGGAATCCATCGCTTTTAACTGTTCAAAACGCTCTAAACGTGCCTTTTGCTTTGTCGAACGTGCCCTTGCCCCACGCATTACCCACTTTACTTCACTGCGGAGAATACTTTGTCTTTTTCTTTCTGAGGCAAGCTCTCTTTCTTCTCTCTCTGCTTTCCGTTCCAGATAACCAGAATAATTTTCATCATAATAATAAACTTTGCCACCTTCTACTTCCCAAATATGATTCGTTACCTTATCAAGGAAATAGCGATCATGCGTTACCATTAACAGTACACCACGAAAACTTTTAAGATAATTTTCCAGCCAGTCAGACATCTTATTATCCAAATGGTTCGTAGGCTCATCTAAAATCAAAATATCTGGCTTTTGCAATAAAACTTTACAAAGCGCGGCCCTTTTCTTCTGTCCACCGGAAAGATTTTTAATTTTCTCATCAAAATTCTCTAATTCTAATACAGTAAGCATCGCCTTCGCATCGCTCTCATAACCATAGTCATCTTCTATTTTCTTTCCTTCACAGACATACTTTAAAATACTGCTCTCTTCATCAAACTCAGGATTTTGCCCCATCCAGCCAATCGTCATACCATTTGAGAAAATAATTTTTCCCTCATCTGCTTCTTCCTCGCCCGCGATAATTCGAAGAAGTGTTGACTTACCGGTCCCATTAATGCCAATAATTCCAATTTTATCCCCTTCATCTACACTGCAGGATAAGTCTTCCAAAATCATCTTATCCCCATATAATTTTGAAATATGCTCTACGTTTATTACACTCATAGTAAACTCCTATTTTTTAACTTTTCTGCGATAACAAAAAAAGCTGAAAACCACAAAGGTCTTCAGCTTCTTCCAACAATGCAGTTGACGGGACTTGAACCCGTACCCAGTCAGCCCGGACTAGATCCTTAGTCTAGCGCGTATGCCAATTCCGCCACAACTGCTTATCAGTGGTTATCTCTCTCACCGACGAAAATCATTATATCACAAGGATTTTTAAAATGCAAGAATTTTTTTCAAAAATTTTTGACTTTTTATAAACAAAACAGATGAAACCTGAGAAACCAATACTGCATATTTGTGGTCTGGGTTTCTCAGGTTTCTGTCTCTTGCCTACAGAATAATTAAAAAATACGACTGCCACTTTCTCTGGGGGCGTCTCCCCCTTGCCTGCGGCAATTCAGAATTTACTTAAAGTATTCTACTCCACTTTCGAAAATCTTCTGATCCTGTTTTGCGTAAATATTCTTAGCAATATTCTCTCCGATACGTTCGGAATGTGCCATCTTACCAAGGACACGTCCGTCTGGGCTTGTGATACCTTCAATAGCATAGTAGGAACCATTTGGATTGTAGCGGTCATCCATTGTAGGTTCTCCGTTTAAGTTAACATACTGTGTTGCAACCTGTCCATTCTTGAATAATTTTTCAATCCATTCTTTGCTTGCAACAAAACGTCCTTCACCATGAGATGCAGGAATTGCATAAATCTGGTCAAGTACGGCTTTACGAAGCCATGGGGACTTGTTGGTTACTACTTTTGTATATACCATAGTAGATACATGGCGGCCAATCTCATTCATTGTCAGTGTTGGAGAATCTTCTGTCTGGTTAACGATTTCTCCATATGGTACAAGACCGAGCTTAATGAGTGCCTGGAATCCATTACAGATACCAAGTGCAAGACCGTCTCTCTCGTTAAGAAGCTTCATAACGGACTCTTTAATCTTTTCATTTCTAAATACGGTTGCAAAGAACTTCGCAGAACCTTCTGGTTCATCACCCGCACTGAATCCGCCTGGGAACATAATAATCTGTGCCTGGCTGATTGCCTTTTCAAATGCATCTACAGATTCAAGAATGTCGGATTCTGACTGGTTCTTAAATACAAGTGTCTCTACTTCTGCTCCTGCGCGGCGGAATGCCTTTGCAGAATCGTATTCACAGTTTGTTCCTGGGAATACTGGAATAAATACCTTTGGAACTGCAACTTTATTTTTGCATACATAAATGTCATTTGTACGGTATAATGGCTGTGATACGTTATGTTTCGTTGCATTTGTCTTTGTAGGGAATACAGATTCTAATGGTTTCTGCCATACGTCACACATCTCTTTTAAAGAAATCTCTTCTTCACCAACCTGGAAGAATGGATCATCTGTAACTCGTCCTACAAATATATTCGGTAGAACTGCCATCTCATCCATCCATTCTGTAGGAATCTCTACAAGAATAGAACCATAATATTTCTTTGTAAGATCTTCCTTATTAAAGTCTCTTACTAACTTCACACCATACATATTTCCAAAGCTCATCTTGCTGATTGCCTCAATCAGTCCGCCTGCTCCAAGAGCATATGCAGATGCGATAACATCTTTACGCATTAATTTATGAATCGTATCATAAATCTTTCCGGCCTCTTTATAATCCGGAATACCATATTCATCAAATGGAATATCCACACGAAGAAGATTATTACCTGCTTTCTTAAATTCTGGTGTTACAACATGGGAAGCCTTTGTATAATCTACAGCAAAGGAAACTAATGTTGGTGGAACATCGATATCTTCAAAGGAGCCAGACATACTATCTTTTCCTCCGATGGATGGAATTCCAAAACCTTTCTGTGCATTGTAAGCACCGAGTAATGCAGCAAATGGTTTACCCCATCTCTTAGGATCTGTGCCAAGTCTTTCAAAATATTCCTGGAATGTCAGACGAATCTTACGGAAGTCTCCACCGGCAGCTACAATCTTAGCTACAGACTCAAGTACTGCATAAACGGCTCCATGGTATGGACTCCAGCTTGAAAGATATGGATCAAATCCGTAGGACATCATCGTTGTAAGTTCTGTCTTACCTTCTAATACAGGTAACTTCGCTGTCATTGTCTGGATTGGAGTAAGCTGTGTCTTTCCACCAAATGGCATGGTAACTGTTCCAGCTCCGATAGAGCTGTCAAACATTTCTACTAAGCCTTTCTTAGAACATACATTAAGGTCAGAAAGTTTCTCTGTCCACATCTCTTTTGCGTCTTTGAATTCATCCTGTTTTTTGTAGTAACATTCTTTCTCGTCAGGCATTTCTACTTCAACCGTTGTTTCCTGATGTGCACCATTCGTATCTAAGAATGCACGAGAGAGGTTTACGATTTCTTTGCCTCTCCAGGACATAACAAGACGTTTTGCCTCTGTTACTTCTGCAACTACTGTTGCTTCTAAGTTCTCTTCTTCTGCGTAAGTGAGGAACTGTTCTACATCTTTTTTATCAAGAACAACTGCCATACGTTCCTGAGATTCAGAAATGGCAAGTTCTGTTCCGTCAAGTCCGGCGTATTTCTTAGGTACTTTGTCAAGGTCGATGCGAAGTCCGTCAGCAAGCTCGCCGATTGCTACAGATACACCGCCGGCACCAAAGTCATTACACTTCTTAATAAGGATACTTACTTCCTCACGACGGAATAATCTCTGAATCTTACGTTCTGTAGGTGCGTTACCTTTCTGTACTTCTGCTCCACAAGTATCAATAGACTTTGTTGTGTGAGCTTTGGAAGAACCTGTTGCTCCACCACAGCCATCACGACCAGTACGTCCACCTAATAATACGATGATATCGCCTGGATCAGAAGTTTCTCTGATAACATTCTTTCTTGGAGCTGCACCGATAACTGCACCAATCTCCATACGCTTTGCAACATAACCTGGATGATATACTTCATCTACTAATCCTGTAGCAAGACCAATCTGGTTACCATAAGAGCTATATCCCTTTGCAGCGCCAGTAGTCAGCTTTCTCTGTGGAAGCTTACCTTTCATCGTCTCTGCCATAGGAACAGTAGGATCTGCACAACCAGTTACTCGCATTGCCTGATATACATAGGAACGTCCTGATAACGGGTCACGGATCGCACCACCAAGACAGGTAGCTGCACCACCAAATGGTTCGATTTCTGTTGGATGGTTATGTGTCTCGTTCTTAAAGCTGATCAGCCATTCTTCTGTCTTATCTTCAAATTCTACAGGAACAACGATACTGCAGGCATTAATTTCATCGCTCTCTTCCATATTATCAAGAAGTCCGTCCTGTTTTAACTTCTTCATTCCCATAAGAGCAAGATCCATCAGGCAGATAAACTTATCCTTTCTGTCTCCATATACTTCTGCACGGTCAGCAAGATATTCATTATATGTCTTTTCAAAAAGAGGTTTATAATATCCATCACCAAATGTAACATCCTTAAGTTCTGTAGAGAATGTTGTATGACGGCAATGGTCAGACCAGTATGTATCTAACACACGAATCTCTGTCATGGAAGGGTTTCTGTCTTCTTCTCCATGATAGTAATTCTGGATATAACGGAAATCTTCAAATGTCATTGCAAGACCTAAAGAATCGTAAAGTGCCTTCAGTTCTTCTTCTGGCATATCCTTAAATCCGTCAAAGATTGCAACATCTGCTGGTTCTTCGTAATCCATAACGAGGGTTTCCGGCTTCTTCTCGTCTGTCTCTCTGGAATCTACCGGGTTGATACAGTATTCTTTGATCTTCTCAAATTCCTCATCACTGATATTACCAGAAAAAACATAAGTTGTTGCAGAGCGGATAATTGGTTCTTCCTTCTCATTAAGAAGCTGTAAACACTGCATAGCTGAATCGGCTCTCTGATCAAACTGTCCAGGAAGATATTCTACGCTAAATACTCTGTCTCCCTCTTTTTTAGGGAAATCTTCCTCGTACAAATCATCTACAGGTGGTTCTGAGAATACGGTAACTGCCGCTTTTTCCATCGTTTCTGCTGAGACATTCTCCACATCATAGCGAATCAGAACTCTGACATTACTGACATCATCTATAGAAAGATATGCCTTTAATTCTTCTGCAAGTTCTTTTGCCTTTACCGCATAGGACGGTTTCTTTTCCACATATAATCTCTTTACCTGACTCATGATATCCTCCAAGTATGTTTAATTAAATTGTGGGGACAATTCAGAAATTATCCCCTGCTTTTCTGTTAAAAATATGATAACACTTTTTTATTCTATTTCCTATGGTTTTATATCAGTTTCTTCAAAACCATGAATTCTGACAAAAATCGACGAAAAAAATTCAAAAATTTTTAGATTTTTTACAGATGAATCCTCTTGATTATCTGAAATACCAAAAGATTTGAATAGACAACCGGCCTTGTTTCCGCGTAAAAAATGATACCATCTGTTGGTGCTTTTACTTCGGAAATAATCTCCCCGCTATCTGCCTTCATAATCTGCGCCAAAACATCTCCTCTGCTGACTTCCTGACCACATTCTGCTTTCTTTATAAAAATGCCTGCAGCCTCTGTCATGATGGGCTCTAAATCTCCCTCTTTTAAGACGCTCGCAATATAACCGCTGTGAGAATAATAACGGATAATCCCCATTCTTGTAAGGAAACGCAGAATAGAAGAAACGGCCTGCGCTGCCAGTTCATCATCAATTTTTCCTGTCATGCCTGTATACAAAGAAAAAGCCTCCGTACCATTTCTTTGCCAGTTATTATGTAATGTTGTTCTGTCAAATGGTCTGCTTTTTGCCTCAATAACATAAGGCAGTCCGAACAGGTTTGCAAGGCTGGTACTTCCATGTTCCGGATCAAGCAATCGGATATGCGGCATAAACGTTCCCCCAAGATAAAAAGATGGCAGATGAATGCCATATCGGTATCCTTTTGTCGTTTCCATAATCGCATATGCCACACGGCTTCCCGATTCCCCAGACGGATTTCCAGGAAACAATCTGTTTAAATCGGTGTCATCAGAAATCCAGAAACGCTTTCCAAAATCCATCGACATATTGCTTACAGAAGGGATTACTAAAATGCCATTCTCCCCCACAATGTCTCCATGCTTTTCTATTTTTTTCAATACATCAATCAGCTTTGAACAAATGTAAAGCTGCTGGTATTCATTTCCTCTCAAGGCCCCAACAATGCAGGCAGAATGTTCTTTTCCTTCATTTTTCCCAAAATAATATCCTTTTACATTAATTTCCTGTTGAAAAGGAGACTCCATCGAATATAAGACCTTTTCTTCCATGTAAATATCCTCTCTTTCTTCATGTACTTCCAAACCTTTTTATTCTTCATTCTGTAAGAAGATTTTTATGTTACCAGTGTCCCAATTTATAAGGTATGCACAGGGCGTACTCTAACAAAATTAGGATACATCTATCGGAGTTCTCACTTTTATTCGTACTTTCCTGCAGGTCTTTCTGTTTTACAAATCCTTGCCAAAAGCTCTCCCTCACAAACTGCCGGATATTCTCTTAAACTAAAAATCATTCCATCACACGGTACTGTTATCCCCTCGATTTCCGCACCAAGAATCGGACGCACGATTGAGCCTATCATCTGGCCTTCTCTCACATAACTTCCAATCTGCGCTTTAGGAATAAAAATCCCACTTGTATTACAGTGTACTACTTCCACGTCATTTTTCTTTACCGTTACAGTCTTTTTCGTAGGCGAAACTTCTCCATCAAAAATGTCTAACTCTTTCATCATCCGAAAAACACCATCCAGCACTTTTTTACAATAGTCATAATCTATCTTCAGTGCGATTCCCGACTCAATCACCACGTTCGGAATGCCTTTTCTTCGTAAGCTGTAAGCAAGACTTCCCTCCCACACAGAAGAAGAATTACTATTCATCCACAACACAGGAATCCCTGACTTTTGCGCAAGTTCTGTCACTTTTTTTCCAGCATTTTCCGGCACTCGAATCTGCGGAATCTCCCGGATAAAAATATCACTTGAATGAATATCAATGCAAAAATCTGATCCCATTAAATCTGCAACGACTTCTGCCGCCATATATTCTATCGTATGACCATGACGGCTGCCCGGAAACATTGCATTCATATCTAATGCACCCGGAGCATTCCGCTTTCTTATCTCCAGTGCCATCGGGGTCACACAAGGATATATATCGACAATCCCTCTTAAATGTTCTCTCTCTTCCTTAATTCTTCGTATCAGCTCATAACAGATATACTGTCCCTGTAATTCATCTCCATGAACCCCGGCAACAATACTTAATCTTGGCATATCCTCCCGTATATAATCTGGCTCTAACCTGTTTTTCTTTATTTTTATTGGAAGTCCTACCGGCATCTGCGCCGTCATTACTGTCTCTATCATCTATAGTCTCCCTTCTGTTAATTAAAAATCATTATGACGCTTTTGAAATAACTCTCAAAACTATTTTTTATACTTCCTTTTGCTTTTTACGGTCGCTTCACTTATTGACCTTTTGGCTTTTGTGAGCTATCATTAACTTCGTATAGAATATACTATAAATTTATCTTTTGCAAATTTTTATACTAGGAGGATATAAATTATGGATAAAATAGCAAGTTTTACCGTAAATCACCTTGATTTAATCCCAGGGGTTTATGTTTCAAGAAAAGACTATGTTGGAAAAGAAGTTCTCACCACTTTTGACCTGCGTATGACCGCACCAAACAGAGAACCTGTTATGAACACTGCCGAACTTCATACAATTGAACATCTGGCCGCAACCTATTTAAGAAATAATGATGAGTGGAAAGAAAAAGTTATTTACTTTGGACCAATGGGCTGTCGTACTGGATGTTATTTAATTCTTGCAGGTAATTACGAATCCAAAGATGTCGTAGGACTTGTACGCGACACTTTTTCATTTATCGCTGATTACGAGGGAGAAATTCCGGGTGCCGCTGCAAGAGACTGTGGCAATTATCTTGACCAGAACCTTCCAATGGCCAAATATCTTGCGAAAAAATATTTAAACGAAGCGTTAAATAACCCTTCTGAAAAAAATCTGATTTATCCCGCATAAATCTTTGAACTTTTCACATACTACCTCCTGTACCTAATCAATATGCTCTTATGTACTCTCGGAATCTTTTTATGCTTGATTTTGTGAGAAGATTTTTTGTCAGTTGTGCCCAAATTTTTGAAGCGTACTCGGTGCGTACGTTGATGAAATTCGGGTGCGGCTGGCGGAAAATCAGCCACGAAAGCAAGCGCAAGAAAGACTCCGAGAGTACATTCTTAAAAAAGGAGGATTTATCATGAAAAGTTCAAAGAAAACCTATCAGGAAGTTGCAGAAGCCTGTAGCAAATACCAGCCAGTATCTGAAGAATACGGATTTAAAAATTCTTCCTGTGAATGCAACACACCAAGCTGCTTAAACTGTACTCATTTTACAGATCAGGAACACTGTGATTTAGACTTATATGATCAGATTGTAGAGAGAATCAAGTAACTTCTGATTTGTAGAACGAAACAGAAGCCAGCAAAGAGAGCCTATCCCCTATATTTGTGACTTTAGTCGCGGCGGTTTGAATACAAGCTTCATATGCTCGTATCCAAACCTTGCTCCGAGGCCACAAATATAGGGGATAGGCTCTCTTTGCTGGCTGACTGTGAATGCTGACACAAAATCAGAATTCATGTTAGAAACTTTGGGGATTCTCCAGAATATTATGAATTCGCAAAAAAATTAGCTTCTCTATAACATAGTATAAAAAGATATTACTTTAGAGCGTGTTTAAAAAATCATTCCAGCAACCTGCACGCTTCAATTTTTTCACTGATTTGTTGAAAAAGTTCTTGCATTTTAAAATATGTTGTGATATAATGATTTTCGTTGGTGAGAAAGCCAATTAATAATGTGCAGTTGTGGCGGAATTGGCATACGCGCTAGACTAAGGATCTAGTCCGGGCTGACTGGGTACGGGTTCAAGTCCCGTCAACTGCATAAGATGAGAGCTGAAGATTTTATCTTCGGCTCTTTTTATTTTAATCCATTAATCAATATAAAAATAGTTATGTATAGTTTATCTGGAGTGATATCTGCTACATAACTATTTTTTGAATTTAATCAAGTAGCTTGTTTGGATAACTATAAATGCAAAAGCCATAGGAGTAGTTGAGTAACTTCTGGAGAAGATTTGAGAATGGCCTTGGAAGATGGTTACTTTTTCGAGTGATAAAACCATAAACAATTTCTAATTGGCGGGAAAAATAACAACCATAAATCAATGTATTATTATGATATTGATTTAAGCATTAATCCTACAGAATTTCGTTTTCTGGATATTCTATATCTTCAGCTTTCTTCCTCAAATTTTCCAAAAAGGAATTCTGACTTTGCACCTGTTGCCAACAAACAGAACTCCTGAAGATAAATAAAACATATTTGTGCCCTCAGAGCAAGATTTGGATACGAGCGTATCAGCGAACATTCAAACCGCCGCGACTAAAGTCTCAAATATGTTTTATTTATTTTCAGGAGTTCGTCTACTTTGCCAGCTCGGCAAATCAGAAGCTAGGCGATTGTATACCAATTTTCTTTTCTGACTCCGCACAATGGAGATAACTTCTCCTGTAATACCTTAAATGGTTCCTCTGTGAAATACTTAGCCTGTGTTGGACAAATTCTTAAACAGGAACCACAACGCAGACAGATACTGCTGTCAATCTCTTTTGGGTTACTCTCGCTGATTGCTTTTACCGGACATACATCCGCGCATAGCATACAGTAGATACAATATTCATTTGTTTCTACTTTGAATGGAAATTCTCCCATTGGTGGTTTGGTGTATGGAAAAGTTCCAGGAACTTCTAAGTCGCCGGCATCATATGTAACGAGAAGACGAAGGCGTTCTTTTAATTTGTCCCCAAATTCTCCTGCCATTTTTAAATCTTCTTCATCAGGTCTGCCCTCTGCACATTCTTTTAAGAATGTATGCTGGCAGACGAAAGAAGCAGCACCAACAGGGATAAATCCCTTATCAATTACATTTTTCTTTAACTCAATTAATGTATCATCAATATCACGGTTTCCGTAAGTCGCTACAAGAACAACAGGCGTGTTTGACCCAGTAAAATGCCTTAAGGCATCTACAACTGGTGCCGGGACTCTTCCGCCATAAGCAGGAACCCCGATAATAAGAAGTTCATTTTCTTTAAAATAGTAATCTTCCTGACGTGTAGCATAATCTGTTAAATTAATAGATTCTACTGGATAGTTTTGAAAAGATGATGCAATATGGGAAACAACTTTTTCTGTAGTGTTTCCTGGACTAAAATACGCATAATAAATTTTAAGTAACTGCATAATAAAAAACCCCCTGTGTATTGAAAATTTTTACCATTAAATCTATTATAAAATGAATAGAAGAAAGAGACAAGGTAGCATTATGCGGGAAAAAGAAAAGTTTTTGTTAATATTAGATTTAGATTTGCCATAAAACAAAAAAAGAACTGAAGATTAAATCTTCAGCTCTCACTCAATGCAGTTGACGGGACTTGAACCCGTACCCAGTCAGCCCGGACTAGATCCTTAGTCTAGCGCGTATGCCAATTCCGCCACAACTGCTTATCAGTAATTATCTCTCTCACTGACAAAATTTATTATATCACAGTGTTTTTTTAATTGCAAGTACTTTTTTAAATTTTTTAAATTTTTTCGTTTTTTTAAATTTTAAGAAAAATAATGCTTTTTATAGAAAAAACAAGCGTCACTATATCATGGTATAGTGTATATATTTTCTCATATCATCTCATTTACACTTTTTGTCTTAGAGTGTATTTGAAAAACATGCTTTAGCTTAACAATAAAGAGTAACAAAAAGGGAGAGGTTCCAAAGTATAAAGCATCTTACTGGAACATCCCCCTTTTTGGGTTTTGTCTATTTTTAATTTGAGAAACAACTACTCTGTCGTGTAATCATTTAAATACTGAATATCTGTCGTAAGGTAAAGCCCTTCTTCTGTAATATAGGCGGAATCTCCATTTTTCAATGTTACTTTTCCTTTAATTGGTACTTTATCGCCTACATATACAGATTTGACTACATTATCTGCAGAAAAATCAGCCCACGCGCGGAGCCGTACTCCTGTTGAACTAATATATGTGATTGCTACATAACCACCTAGCTTTTCATAGGATGCAAGTTCTTCTGTATAATTTTCACTTGCCTTTAGATACATGCCATTTCTCAAATGATAGTACGTCTTACCTTCATATCTTCCCTTTTTACTTGCCCAGAGAATCTGTCCGTTCTTCAAAGATACCGCATCTTTTTTCTTCTTCTCTCCCGGCAGCTTTGAGGTATAAATTCCTTTTCCAGGCACATCTTTTATCATAATGTACCCTGACTGAAATGTTTTGTCTGTGTCCAGATACTCTTTATGAATATCCTGTGTACTACTCTCGGCTTCTTTTTGAACAGCGTTTCCCTGATATTCTCGTCCTTTCAAAAAATGCTTAAATCCAAAAATAAATAAAAGTACACAAATTACCAGTGCAAGAGAAAAACCCATAGATAGAAAAGACTTTTTAGTGGATTCCATATCCTGATTATTTTCTTGTTTTTTCATAAATAATTAATTGTCCCAACTTGTAAGATTATATTTTTTAATAAGTGTTGTCAATTCAGAAACATAACCAGACCAGGTACAGTAGCCACCTTTTTGAAGAATTGAAAGCTGTGTAGAATAACTCTTTGTTGTGGTAAGTCCATTATAGCGTCTGTGTGTACCATTCATTGCATTAGAAAGATATGCTGAATGATCAGCAATCGACTGGGCTACAGAACTATATTTACGGAACTTAGCTGTAATAATTACCTTTTTCCCGTTATATTCTTCTGTTGTTTTTACTTCCGCATAGCTTTTTCCATCCCATGCAGAACCAGACCAGCTGTTACCGGAAAGAGAGGTTTTCATTCCAAACATATTGTTAGAACTTTGTGTAAGACCAGATTTGCCCCAGCCGCTCTCGTTGATTGCCTGTGCTAATGTTACAGAAGCAAGTACTCCTGTCTTTCTGTAATCTTCTCTTGCAATCGGACCTACTGCGTTAACAAATTCCTGTGTACTCATATTCTTAAAAGCGGTTGCCTGCAGGCTGCTACCTACTGTCGTTCCATTGGATGTTGATGGTGCATTCGTTGTTATCGCTTTTCCCGTCATGTAGATTGCTTTTCTCGCTGCATTATATGTATAATTGATGCCTAATGCCTCACACACTACCTTAGCTGGAACCATAATCAATCCCGTTCCACCCACTTTTGCCTTAAATGGAGCTGTACGAATCTTTTCTTTCTTTCCATTTATGTAAGCGTATGTTTTATTCAAATATAAAACTATTTTATTACCATTATAAGAAAGTGTTAAAACCTTGCCTTTGTTCTGCTTTGAATAAGATACTTTTGGACCTCTTTTTACCATTGTATAACTATAAGGTATCATAATATTTCCATTAACCATTAATCCTGGTCTTGTCACACTGTTCACTCTTTTACTATTATAATACACTTTGTAACTTGAACCAGTATAACGAACTCTTTTACCGCCTCTGCTGTAAGTAACTGCTGCCGCAGCACTAAGCGAACTAAATGCCAGTACAAACACCATCAAAAAAATTGCAGCTTTTTTAATAACCTTTACATTTTTCATAACTATCTCCTCCCTTTTAGAAACAAAAATTAATGTTATTTAATAAATGGACAACTTTTTTGTAAATAAAAAAAGCCAGCAGATATTATCTGCTGGCCTTAATCTTCATTAAGCTAATTTGCTCTTTGCTAATTCTGCAAGAGCTGCGAAACCTGCCGGATCAGCGATTGCCATCTCGGAAAGCATCTTTCTGTTAACTTCTACGCCTGCTAACTTTAAGCCGTACATGAACTTGCTGTAAGAAAGTCCGTTCATTCTTGCTGCAGCGTTGATACGTGCAATCCATAACTGTCTGAACTGTCTCTTCTTCTGCTTTCTTCCTGCGTAAGCGCTTGTTAAAGCTCTCATTACGGACTGTTTAGCTACTCTATACTGTTTAGATCTTGCTCCTCTGTAACCTTTCGCAAGCTTCAGTGTTCTGTTATGTCTTTTCTTTGCGCCAATTGCGCCTTTTACTCTAGCCATTAATTACTTCCTCCTATATACGATTAAAGATATGGTAAAATCTTCTTCATGTTCTTTACGTTAGTTGCATCTGTCATTGCAGCTTTTCTTAAATTTCTTTTTCTCTTCTGAGATTTCTTTGTTAAGATATGGCTCTTGTAAGCTTTATTTCTTTTTAACTTTCCGCTACCTGTCTTTTTAAAACGTTTTGCAGCAGCTCTGCTTGTTTTCATTTTTGGCATAATATTAGTCCTCCTAATTTCTAATCTTAATTAACGTTTTTCAGTTAAAAACATTATCATACTTCTTCCTTCAAATTTAGGCTGCTTATCAACAACAGCTACATCTGAAAGCTGCTCGGCAAATTCTTCAAGGATTACCTTACTGGAATTCACATGAGCAAGTTCTCTTCCGCGGAAACGGAGAGTTACTTTAACCTTATCGCCTTTGGAAAGGAACTTTCTAGCCTGATTAACCTTTGTGTTCAGGTCGTTCTTATCAATGTTTGGTGAAAGTCTTACTTCCTTCACATCAATTGTCTTCTGTTTTTTCTTTGCTTCCTTTTCTTTACGGGCAAGCTCATATCTATATTTTCCATAATCAATAATCTTGCACACAGGCGGCTTTGCATTCGGAGCAATCTTTACAAGGTCAAGCTCTACTTCTCTTGCAAGCTTCATAGCTTCCTTTGAAGACATAATTCCAAGCTGTTCTCCATTACTGCTGATAACTCTGACCTCTCTGTCACGTACCTGTTCATTAATCATTAATTCGTTAATAGTAGTACACCTCCATAAAATAAAAATTAGTCCGGCGATTCAAGTACACCTTTGTGCCCAAACCCCATGAAAAACATAGAAAAAAATGGACAGTCACAAGACCATCCACGAATATCTCATAATCCCTGCCATAAGCAGTTCATTATACTTACGATATCAACCCGAGTCACCATTGTGCTAAGGTGAGAGTGGACACTCTGCTTCTTTGTTACTCAATAACCTTAATTACTATAGCATTACTTAAGTAACATGTCAAGTCTTTTTAAAAACTTTTTTTAATTTTCTTTAAAAACTCTTTTTACATTAAAATATATCTTAATTATATATCGTCTGTGAAATACCTCGTAATCTAATTATCAGGAATTCCTGCTTAAATTTCTCAAAATATCCATTCGTCAATGGCTATTTCAAAAGAAGTGAAATACTCTGTCCCGGAATTAATTATAAATCTAAAACTAATTCCTTGCCTTCTTTCTGGTACTGTCTGTAAGTAATTCCTACCATATCAAGCATTCTTTTAGCCGCTATTGTAGAATCCGTGTCCGCATACTTATCAGAATAATAAATCACCTCTGTAATTCCTGCCTGAATAATCGCTTTCGTACACTCATTACAAGGAAATAATGTCGTATAAATACGTGCACCTCTTAAAGAACCACCACTGTAATTAAGAATGGCATTCAGCTCCGCATGACACACATACAAATACTTTGTATCAAGAGGAGTTCCTTTTCTCTCCCACGGCATTCTATCATCATTACATCCCGTTGGCATTCCATTATATCCCATAGAAAGAATCTTATTATGCGGATTTACAATACAGGAACCAACCTGTGTGTTGTTGTCCTTGCTTCTTTGTGCAGAAAGAAGGGCAACCCCCATAAAGTAGGCATCCCAGGATACATAATCTTGTCTTTTCATTGCTCACTCTCCTATCGGCATTATTTCTTTAATGATAACACAATCAAAAGGTAAAAACAATTCTGATTTGCGCAGCAAAGGAGACGCTCTCAGTAAATAAAATAACCTATATTTGTGACTTTAGTCGCTGCAGGTTGAATACTCGCTTACACACGCTCGTATCCAACCCTTGCTCCGAGGCCACAAATATAGGTTATTTTATTTACTGAGAGCTGTCTTTGGCTGCCTATTCAAACTCAGAATTTATTTTGAGAAAGATTTGAGAGAGAATTTAGCTTCAGGAGTTCGTCTGCTTTGCAGCCTTACAAATCAGAAATTAGTCACCTAAAGCAAATTTATCATGTACTGCATTCAGTGCCTTTTCTGTGTATTTCTCATCGATAAGGACTGTTACTCGGATTTCAGAAGTACTGATCATCTTGATGTTAACTCCTGCATCGTATAAAGCTTCAAACATAGAAGCTGCAACACCTGGATGTGTCATCATTCCAGCACCTACGATAGAAATCTTAGCCACGTCTTTTTCTTCATCAATCTTGTTGTACTCGCTCTTAGGGAAGCTCTTCTGGATGATTGCTACTGCTTCATCAGCTTCGTCTTCTGCTACAGTAAAGGAAATATCCTTTGTTCCGTTACGTCCTACGGACTGTAAGATAATATCAACGTTAATGTTATATTTTGCAAGTGCATTAAAGAGGTGGAATGCGATTCCTGGCTCATCCTTTAATCCAATTACTGCAATTCTTGTGGCATTCTTATCTGCTGCAACACCGCTTACAAGCATCTTTTCCATGTTTACTTCCTCCCTGACGATTGTTCCTTCGTGATTATTTAAACTAGATCTTACTACTAACTGTACTCCATACTTCTTTGCCATTTCTACAGAACGGTTATGAAGAACTCCCGCTCCAAGAGAAGCTAAATCAAGCATCTCATCATATGTGATTTCAGCAAGCTTTCTTGCTTTCTTTACATAACGTGGATCTGCTGTATAGACACCATCTACATCTGTGTAGATTTCGCAGGCATCTGCGTGAAGAGCTGCTGCTAATGCTACGGCTGTTGTATCAGATCCGCCTCTTCCGAGTGTTGTTACATTATCAAACTTATCAATTCCCTGGAATCCTGTAACGAGAACGATTTTTCTCTGCTCTAATTCGTTGCGGATGCGGTCTGTGTCGATTCTCTTTAACTGTGCGTTACCATAGCGATGTGTGGTGTGCATTGCTACCTGAAATGCATTCAGTGAAATAGCTGGAACTCCTAAAGAACCCATTGCCATTGCCATAAGAGATACGGAAACCTGCTCTCCTGTTGTCATGAGCATATCCATCTCTCTTTTTGATGGAGTTGGATTGATATCCTTTGCCATATCAATCAGCTCATCGGTAGATTTACCCATTGCGGATAAAACAACAACTACATCATTACCTTTCTGGTAATCTTCGATACATCTTTTGGCAACATTTAAAATTCTTTCTTTGTTCCCTACAGATGTTCCTCCGAATTTTTTAACGATTAACATTCTGTTCCTCCCTAAGTCTTTCAGTTTTTATCTATTGTTTCAATTTACGATTGACTTTTCAAGTGACATAAAAAGTAACCGTAAAAATCATATCTTTATTAATATACTGCAAAAATCTTCATGCCCGACTTATCAGACAAATCATAGATAAACCAATATATCAAATTTCTATGAGTACTTTTTATTATGCCAACTATTCTACATAGTTTTTAACAATCAGTCAAGACGAATACGATTAATAATATGTCCGGCCTTTTCTGCTGCTTCATTGAAAGCACTCTCTTTCATCACTCCTGTGATAAATGCCTTTTCATTGATACCTTCTACAGATACCATCTCTACTGCTCCAAATGCTGCTGTGATTGCCTTTGCTTCTGCATCTGCCGGCATTCTTACAAAATACTGTCTCTCGAAGTCACCGAGGTCACTTAATGTAAGTTTCTCCGGATTCCAAAGAATTTTAATATTTTTACCAGTATGTTTTACACAATCTACGACATCTGCTGCTACTGCACTGGCTGTCGGAAGCTTTCCTGCTCCCTTACCATAAAACATTGTCTCATCTACCATATTCCCACGGACAAAAATGGCATTAAATACATCATTTACTCCGGAAAGTGGATGTGCATTATCTAAAAGCATCGGGCAGACCATCGCATAAATCTTACCATCAACTCTCCAACTGTTTCCAAGAAGCTTAATACTTTTGTTCATCGCTGTAGCATAGCGGATATCTTCTGCAGTAATGCTTGTGATTCCTTCTGTATAGATATCTTCAAAATCTACCTGCTGTCCAAAGGCAAGAGAAGATAAGATTGCAATCTTACGGCAGGCATCATAACCTTCCACGTCTGCTTCCGGATGAAGTTCTGCGTAACCTTTTTCCTGTGCTTCTTTTAATGCTTCCTCAAAAGAGATTCCCTCTTCTTTCATTCTTGTAAGCATGTAGTTTGTTGTACCATTTAAGATTCCGCTGACTTCTTCGATAACATCTGCGGTAAGGCACTGTACTAACGGACGGATAATTGGGATACCGCCGCCGACACTTGCTTCAAACAAAAAGTTGATATTTTTCTCATGGGCAATGGCAATAAGTTCTGCTCCATGCTTTGCAACAAGTTCTTTATTTGAGGTTGCCACGCTTCTTCCGTTAAGTAATGCTCTTTTTACAAATGTGTATGCAGGCTCTACGCCACCCATACATTCTACAACAACCTGAACATCCTCATCTTTATCAATAATGTCATAGTCATGAACGACTTTATCTGCATTCGGATCTCCAGGGAAATCTCTTAAATCCAAAATATACTTTACGGCTATTTCCTCTCCGGCTCTCTGTGCAATGATTTCGGTATTGGTCTGCAATACTTCTACAACTCCAGAACCAATTGTACCATATCCTAACACCGCTACATTTACCATCTTTATCCTCCTTATTCCTCTGAAACAATCTTCAGATTATTAATCCCATCTGCATTTTCAATTCTATCAAAAAGTACTGCCACATCTTCTGTGATTGGTAAAATCATTACACTAAGTGTTATCAGTGCGATATGATTCACCGGTATACTCTGATGTATCGACAAGATATTTGCCTTGCAGTCTGCCACAATTTTCAGTATACTGGAAAGTAATCCCGGCTGATCTTCCATTTCCATTACAAAGGTAATTGTCTTTCCCTGAATCTTTTCATGAATCGGGAAAATGTCATCTTTATATTTGTAATAAGAACTCCGGCTGATTCCAACGGCATCAATCGCCTCTTTGATTGTTTTTGCCTTTCCTCTGTTTAGAAGAACATTCGCTTCCGCTACTTTTAATAAAATTTCCGGCAAAGCTTTCTTCTTTACCATATAAAATTTCGAACCATTCTCCATATTGTAATCTCCTGTACAGAACAGTAATTTCTCTCTTTTGCATATTTGTTCGCCAGTGAAACACATTTGTTCTCACCCGAAAGATATTATCATATTATTCCCATCCTTGCAACTGCTTTTTTTAAAAAAATGCAAATCTAAAACTCTTTTCTTTCATTTTTTTATTAAAATCCATTAAATAAACACTTTTATAAAGCGAGGTATGCAGATTGTTGAAATAATTTTTCAAATACGCTCTATCCGTTCTTTCTTGGAACTTTCTGTCAAACTTCCCATAACAAAAAGAACAGATACCCCGACTATTTCATCGATGATATCTGTTCTTTTTTAACATTCTAAGTTTCGTTTACACCCAACTTCTATGTATGGAAATAAACACTATAAATTAATCTACAACTACACCGCGAAACACATAAGCAATCAATTCACAAAATTCCCAGTATTCAGGAAAATTCTCCATATCTTTCAGCGAATCACATAATCCCCGATAATACCATGCCTGCTGCCTTTTATCCTTCATATTAAAGCGTTCCCACAGCTTATCTCCAATCATCTGATAATCTCTTTTTAAAGATCTGGCATTCGAAAGCTTATCTCCTAAAGCAACCAGCTTCATATCAGAAGCCTTTTCTTCCTTTAACCTTTTTACTGTATTAGCCTTCCGCTCGTTCCAGGACCCCCCCTTTTCCTCGCTCTCAGCCTTTACAATCTCCGCCACTCTTTCTCCAAACTCCTGGCAGAGTGTAGAAAACGTTACTTCCTTACAATCTTCCAAAGTATCATGGAGGATTGCCGCTGCAATCACTTCCTTATCCTGCGTCATCCTTGAGACAATAACCCCCACCTCTAATGGATGAACAATATAGGGAAGCTTGGTTCCTTTTCGAAACTGACCCTCATGGGCCTTCGTAGCAAATGTAATCGCTTTATCAATCATAGTTTATTTAACATTCTCCTTTTCAGCCGCTGCTTCTTTTAATACTTTTTCCTGAGCATCTGCTGGCATCTGCTCATATCTGCTAAATTCATAGGAGAACTCTCCACTTCCTCCGGTCATAGAACGTAAGTCTGTAGAATATCCAATCAGGCTTGCTAAAGGAATATCTGCTACTAATTCCTGACGGCCACCCTCTAATGGATTCATTCCAAGAATACGGCCACGGCGTTTGTTTAAATCGCCCATAACATCACCGGTATTCTTATCAAGAACGTCTACCTTAAGATTTACGATTGGCTCAAGAAGAACTGGTTTGGCATCCATCACACCATTCTTAAATGCAGTAATTGCTGCCATCTTAAATGCCATTTCGGAAGAGTCAACTGGATGATAAGAACCATCTGTTAATGTTGCTTTAATTCCAACTACTGGATATCCAGCCAAAGGTCCTTTAAGGCAGCTTTCTGCAATACCTTTTTCAACTGCTGGGAAGTAGTTCTTTGGAACAGCTCCGCCGAAAATCTTCTCATCAAATACATATGGTGTCTCTAAATCGCCAGACGGTTCAAATTCCATAAGAACATCACCATACTGTCCATGTCCACCAGACTGTTTTTTATATTTGCCTCGAACTTCTACTTTACTGCGGATAGTCTCTTTAAAGGCTACCTTTGGTTTTACAAGTTCAATCTCTACTTTATATCTGTCGGCAAGCTTACTCTTTACGATTTCAAGATGCTGGTCTCCTAAACCATATAATAACATCTGACGGTTCGCTTTGTCATTAACTTCTTTTAATGTAAGGTCTTCATCCATTAACTTCTTAAGAGCTGCCGAAATCTTATCCTCATCACCCTTGGTCTTTGCAATGTAACGAACAAATGTATATGGTTCCGGCATCTCTGCCTTCTCAAATATGATTGGGTTTGCCTTTGGTGATAATGTATCGCCTGTCTTTGTAACAGAAAGTTTTGCGATAGCACCGATATCACCTGCATAAAGGGCATTCACTTCAATCTGTTCCTTACCTCTTAATACATAAAGCTTACCGATACGTTCTTCTGCGTCTTTATTTGCATTATAAACAACACTGTCTGCCTTTAAAATACCATCTGTAACTTTTACTAAAGAGAAACGTCCTACAAATGGATCTGCGATTGTCTTAAATACATAAGCACTTACCGGCTGGCTTACATCGTAAGATGCACTAACTGGCTCGTCTGTCTTCACCTTTATTCCAACGAACTGGTCTGTTACCATACCTGGTGCGGAGAAATATTTTACCATATCGTGAAGAAGGATATTAGCACCGTAGTCTGTGTTGATCGCACCACAGATAACTGGCATAAGATCTCTCTTAGCAATAGAAGAAACAATCGCTGTCTTAATCTCTTCTTCTGTAAATGGTTCTTCTGCAAAGAACTTCTCCATGAGTTCCTCACTTGTCTCTGCAACACCTTCCATTAACTGCTGACGATACTCGTCAAGCTCATCGTTCACTCCTTCTTCTACTTCTTTTTCGTAGTAAGTTCCATTTGGCTGTAAACGACATTCAAGCATCTTGGCTGCATTGATAAATCCCTTAAACTCTGTGCCTTCTTTCATTGGCATATGGAATGGTACAATCTTGTTACCATAACTTTCACGAAGTTCATCAATGATTGCGGAAGCATCTACATGTTCATCTTCTACACATGTGATGTATACGATAACAGGAATACCTCTCTTCGCACAGAAATCGAAACTCTTTCTTGTTCCAACTTCTACACCTGACTTACCATTGATAACGATGATTGCTCCATCTGCTACGCTCAATGCTTCATATACTTCTCCAGAGAAATCAAAGAAACCAGGAGTATCTAAAAGATTCACCTTAACTCCGTCTACCTCTAATGGAATAACTGAGGACTGAATTGAAAACTTTCTCTTAACCTCTTCTTTGTCGTAATCACTTACTGTACCGCCTTCTGTTACTGTACGAACCCTCTTAATAATCCCCGTTGTAAAAGCCATAGATTCAATTAAAGAAGTCTTACCACAGCCACCATGTCCAAGTAATACGACATTTCTAATACTTTCGGTTGCATATACGTTCATAATCAGTTCCTCCCGTGTTGTTTAATCATATTTGTGAGAATTTTACGTCAGAATTTGTAGGATAAATGAATCAATATTCTTATGTCAGGATTCTCACAGGTCTATTTTAACAAAAAACTTGTCATTTCACAAGAGTAATTTTGGCATTTTGACATATTTTTTTGAGGACACAGAATTATGCCGAGTCATTATGGCTTCCTCTCCATAAAAACTGCCCCTACCATCTATTTACAACATCGTTTCTCTTGCGGGTTGAATGTTCGCATGTGAATCATATAGAAATACATATACCTTCTAGCCTTTTCACTTTAACACTAAAAAGTGTTGACATGGTGTGAATTTCCATGTACAATAAAAGCCATTGAAATCTCGCATCAGTACACTAACCTGCGATATTGAACTTCCTGGTGGAAATCTATCCCACGGCATATTAGAGCGAGGATTGAATGTGAGTATGGAAGCGAACATTCAACCCGCAAGCGAAACGATGCCGTGGGATAGATTTCCACCAGGAAGTTCACTCCACAGCCTTCATCCCTGATGCGAATACAAAATTCACACTTTTTGGAGGTTGCACCATGAATGCAAATCATATGACAATCGGCTTTATCGGTCTTGGACTTATCGGCGGTTCTATCGCCAAAACAATACGAAGAATTCATCCGGATAGTATTATCTATGGATTTGATACAGATATTGATTCTCTTAAAATGGCAAAGGAAGATGGTACATTAACGCAGTACTTTGAAACACTTGACCCTACATTTTCATCCTGTGATATTATCTTTCTCTGTGCGCCGGTATCTAATAATATCGAGTACTTAAAAGAATTAAAAGGAATCATTTCTGAAAGCTGCCTGCTTACGGATGTTGGTAGTGTAAAAGAACCGATTCAGTCTGCCATCAAGGAACTTGGCATGGAGTCAAACTTTATCGGCGGTCATCCGATGGTTGGTTCTGAAAAGTCAGGCTACGCTCACGCAAATGATCATCTTCTTGAGAATGCCTACTATTTCCTGACACCAAGCGAGCGCACTTTATTCCAGCTTACGACAAAGTTCTCCTCTTTTATTCAGGGACTCGGTGCACTTGCCGTTTCTTTAAAACCAGAAGAGCACGACTTTATCACTGCAGCTATCAGTCATGTACCACATATTGTCGCAGCAGAACTTGTTCATCTTGTCCGCCGCGCAGACCGCAATAATGGTATGTTAAAACAGCTTGCTGCCGGAGGTTTTAAAGATATTACACGAATCGCATCTTCTTCTCCGGTTATGTGGGAGCAGATTTGTGAAAATAACTCTTCAAATATAAAAACGCTTCTCACATCCATGATTCATGATTTACAGGAAGTCATTGACCAGCTTGATAAGGAAAATGGAGCATATGTGAATGAATACTTTAAAGAAGCCGGTGATTACCGTAATTCTGTACCAGACCATTCTATCGGACTATTTGACAAAGTACATAAACTTTATGTCCATATCCCAGATCAGCCAGGTACGATTGCTACTGTCGCTTCTCTTCTTGCCTTTAACAATATCAGCTTAAAGAATATCGGCATCATTTATAATCGGGAATTTGAAGAGGGTGTTCTCGAAATCGTTCTCTATGACGAAGAATCCTGTCAGAAGGGTGCCCAGGTATTAGAAGAAAGAAACTATATGGTACATATTCGTTAATTTATCCTTTTCCAGCAAGAAGACTCCGACCTCTAAGGTGGGAGATGGATTGCGTCTGTTACCTACTTGATATTGCATTCTAATCATAGTATAATATATTCAGTCGCATGATAAAGAAAGGTTGAAATACAATGAATTTAGATAATAATGCACATTCAGTATTCTTACTACACTATCATCTTGTGCTTGTGGTTAAGTATCGTAGACAGGTTTTTGATGATGGTATTTCCAGCAGGGCGAAAGAGATATTTGAGTATATTGCTCCAAACTACAATATTACTCTTGAGGAATGGAATCACGATAAAGACCATATACATATCCTTTTCAGGGCACACCCACATACGGAAATAAGTAAGTTCATAAATGCATATAAGAGTGCAAGCAGCAGACTTCTTAAGAAAGAGTTTCCGCAGATACGGCAAAAGTTGTGGAAAGAACATTTCTGGAGCCAGAGTTTTTGTTTGATTACAACAGGCGATGCTCCAATTGAAGTGTTCAAAAAATATATAGAAAGTCAGGGACAAAGGGACCGAAAAAGGAAGTGACAGAGTGGCGAACAGAGCATATAAATTTTGTGGTTACAAAAATGCAAAAACAAAAAATCTTGCGTTAAAAGAGTAGGATTGTCCGCAGTGCGGGACCCATCATGACAGAGATGTAAATGCGGCGGTAAATATCAGAAATGAGGGAATGCGGCTGGTAAATGCATGACCTTAGAACAAATACAACCGTGGGACACACGGGGATAGCTCGCTTATGCTTAGCACAGTAGTGTTATCGAACGAGAACCAAACTTGCTGAGGTGGGGGAGGATGTCACATTATAATCAGTTATGACTATAACTATCATGTATTAGAGCGTGTTTAAACACGCTTCAGTATAATAGCAAACTAATGTACTGACCAGTTATATAAAACGAACGAAAACGAGGATCTATTTATGAAAAAGATAACACGAACTACCGGCCTGAAAGGAGCACTCACCGTTCCCGGAGATAAATCAATCAGCCACAGAGCCATTATGTTCGGCTCTCTCTCTGAGGGAACAACTACGATTCATGGTTTCTTAAAAGGGGCTGACTGCCTTTCTACCATTGATTGCTTCCGCAAAATGGGTATTTCTATCGAAGAAAAGGACGAAACCATTTATGTACATGGAAAAGGGCTTCACGGACTCAGCAAGCCAGAAGAGACTTTAGATGTCGGCAATAGCGGCACAACAACCCGCCTTATTTCCGGTATTCTTGCCGGTCAGGATTTTGATACTGTTTTAAGTGGAGATGCTTCTTTAAATTCCCGCCCTATGGGAAGAATCATGAAACCTCTCTCCATGATGGGAGCTGATGTCACAAGTATTAACAATAATGGCTGTGCACCTCTTTCTATTAAAGGACATACTTTAAATGCCATTCATTATGATTCTCCTGTCGCTTCTGCCCAGGTAAAATCCTGTGTTCTTCTTGCCGGATTATATGCAGAAGGAAAGACAAGCGTCACAGAACCTGCCCTTTCAAGAGATCACACAGAAAGAATGCTCCGTTCCTTTGGTGCAGATATCGTATCGGATGGAAACACCTGTACCATCACTCCGCCAGAGACATTACATGGACAGCATATCGAAGTTCCAGGAGACATTTCTTCTGCTGCATTTTTCATCGTAGCTGGTTTAATTACTCCAGATTCTGAAATCACAATTAAAAATGTTGGCATTAATGATACTCGTGCTGGAATTTTAAAGGTATGTCAGGACATGGGGGCAGACATCACTTTATTAAATACCCACGAAGAAGGCGGGGAGCCTGTTGCTGATCTTCTTGTAAAAACAAGTGAACTTCACGGAACTGTTGTGGGAGGAAGCATTATCCCTACTCTTATTGATGAACTGCCTGTCATTGCCCTTATGGCCTGCTTTGCAAAAGGAAAAACCATCATCAAAGATGCTCACGAACTTCGTGTAAAAGAATCCGACCGTATCGCGATCATGACAGAGAACTTAACTGCGATGGATGCCGATGTTATTGATACCGATGACGGATTTATTATTAACAGCCGCTCAGAAGAGTCTATTCCTGTTCTTCATGGAGCCGAAATCAACTGTTCTATGGATCACCGTATCGCCATGACATTTGCCATTGCAGGACTGAACGCCGATGGCGAAACCATAATTACCGATTCTGATTGCGTGGATGTTTCCTATCCGGGATTTTTTGCACAATTAGAGGCTTTAAACAACTAATAGAAAGATATTTTTCCAAATATGTGTCACCATTTATGAGAAAGGAATACTATGAGAAAATTAAGAAAAATCTTACTTAGCACCATCTTTGCACTCACTGTCAGCACTACTTTTTTTGCAAATACAGCTGGTACACAAACGGTAACTGCTGCATCTGGTACTGCTGTCACATTTAAAAGAAAAGTAATCGCCTACCGAACAGGCTCTGTTTACAACTTCGTTCCTATTGGGAATGCAGCCGATAACCGCCGAGCATTAAATCTTTTAATGGAAGGGAATGAAAAAAAGGTAATCAATATCAATAATAATATTCATATTGATACTTATTTGCGTCCGGGAAATAATACAACAATCAACGCTGGCAAACATACCATCACCTCTGATAAAGGAGTTATTATCAACGATCCAACTGCTGCTTCCTACACAAACTTTAAAAACCTTACAATCAACGGCGGCATCTGGAAGAATTCTTCCTCCAGTGGATTAGCTGGTACTATGATGCGTATCAGTTATGCCTCAAACATTTCTATTAATAATGCTACGGTATATACCAATTATAAGGGACATGGAATCGAACTCATTTCCTGCAGCAATGTCGTAGTTAATAACTGTACCCTCAAAGCACAGGGCAAATGCTCCAAAACCTGCGTGGAAGAACAGTTACAGATTGACCTGTCAAGCCCGACTACTGCACCTGGCCTTTATCGTCTTAGTAAAAAGCTTTGCAATGGTACGCCATGTAAAAATATCACCGTAAAAAACTGTACGATTCAGGGTGCCCGCGGTATTTGTGCTAACTTTGCAGGCGCAGGCAATGAAGCTAAGTACCGTAAAGCCAGAAATTATCATTCCAATATCACCATTGAAAATTGTAATGTTACTGGAATCTCGGCAGAAGCTATTGCTCTTTTCAATACAAAAAGTACCACAGTAAAGAATTGCCGCATCACAACCAAAACACCAAAAAGCCGCAACTCCTATTCTGTCGGCCTGGCTGTTGCCTACCAAAAAGGCTCCGCTCCAAAAGCAACTACTAAAACTAAAAATGTTATCAGCCTTACAAATAATACTGTAAAGGGCGGACAGCAGGGTATTTTTGTACGCTCTAACGCTTCTAAAAAATTAGGAACTGTTATTGTCAGTGGAAATACTGTCTCTGCGAAAAAAGGAAAGAAAAATGCCATTAAGGTATTGTCCGCTAAAAAGGTGAAAATAGCAAAAAATAAAACGAAAAAATGGTAAAGGGATTCTGATTTGCTGCAGGCAAAGGAGACGCCCACAGAAAGAGAAACAACCTATATTTGTGACTTTCGTCGCTGCAGGTTGAATGTTCGCTTAACCGCTCGCATCCAACCTTTGCTCCCAGGCCACAAATATAGGTTATTTCTCTTTCTGCGGGCTGTTTGTTGGCTGTAGAAGTAAAATCAGAATTAATCTTAGCGGATTTGGGGATTCACCAATAGGTCGCGGCTTTCCGGGCAATAAAATATTAAAGATTGACGCGTAAGATATTGTTATAATATCATAACCATTTTACGATAAGAACCTGAATTACAAGTGGATAAAAATCTGCCTTTTTCCGGTTGCTTCAAGGGGATTAGCATATTATTTTAGGTGTCAATCTCTTTGAAAAGTAATTTGCCAGAATTCCTATTTCTCCTATCCCCTTCTCCAAATCTTCTTCAACTGATTTGTAGGATTTGGAATAGTCAGCCGCTGTAAATTTTCTGTCGGATTGCTCAAATAATACGAGGAAGAACTCCTAAAAAATTTATTGAATTTTGTGACTTTGTGCTGTGGAATTTTGACCATAGAAACTTCGGACTGCTTTCTCCGAAGTTTCTGTACTATTGGGCAAAATGGAGCGTTTAGCACAACGGAACAAATCAATAAATTTTTTAGGGGTTCTTTTCAATTATTCTTCGGGCAATCTGGCTTTCACTTTTCTTATAGCGGCGGGTTCGTCTGTTTCACAGCCTCACAAATCAGAAGCTATTTCATTTTGATTTTTACGGTCTTCTTTTTTCCGCTTCCATCTGTTGCCATTGCAGTAATTTTTACCGTTTTTCCTTTGGCTGATTTCTTCGTTGTTACAATTCCCTTAGTATTTACCGTGGCATATTTGGTATTGCTTGATATCCAGAGAAGTTTTTTATTTGCTTTCTTTGTGGCAGTTACTTTGGCTTTTAGTTTTAGTTTCTTGCCTGCTTTTACTGACTTACTTCCTGTTATCTTAATTTTCTTTACAATGCCTTTCATAGATGTAATCTTCCATGAAGCATATTTTTTACTGCCATCTGTTGCTGTTGCCGTAATCGTTACTTTCTTACCGCCAGTTTTCTTTTTCAGTGTAACAACTCCACTTTGCGTTACGGTTGCAACCTTTGTATTGCTGGACTTCCAGAGTAGCTTTTTATTCGAAGCAGTCTTTGGTAAAACAGCCGCTTTTAAAGTAAGCTTTTTGCCTGCGGCAATCTGTTTGGAGAGACCGGAAAGGCGGATTGAGGTTACCTTTACTTTCTTTGACGGTTTTTTACCAGTATCCGGTTTTGGTGTATTTGGCTTCGCATTTTCTACCGTAATTGGCATAACCACTTTTCGTCCTATTCCAACTTCTTCATAAAGAATTTCCAGTTGCTTTTTGCCTGTTTTAGACATATCGATATTTTTCACATTTGTTGTATAACCTGTTACTTTTGCCTTGCTTCCATCAGTGTATACTGCAGTCACTTCCAAATCATCCAGATTTAGCTTCTCGCCTTTAGTATAAGTAACCTTTGTTTTTGTTGCGGCGAGATAATCCAATGTTTTTAATTCTTCTGTTCCTACATAAACAAATGCTGTATTATCAGACTTTATGCTTTCTTCTGCATCTCCGCTAACTTCCATGTAAACCGTATCGCTTCCGAGTTTTTTCAATTCTTCTTTTGTAAATGTTTTTTCTACCATACCATAGGATTCCACATTTCCAAGATTTATTGTTTTTAATACTTTACCAGAAGCATCCCCAGCTTTTAAAGTAAGTGCTGCTGTCGTATCAAAGGCACTGTTATTATCTATTGCTACTGTAATATCATCATCTTCTTGTTTAACAGAAAGCGCAAGTTCACTGCCGGCCGACTGAATACTTTTTGTAGAATCTGCTGTTGTATTTTTATCAGAGATTGCTTCTACTTTTAATGTTTCTTTTGCTGCCGCATCTCCTGGTACAGTGAGATCTACTGTAACGTTTTGTGTCTCTCCTGATGTTATTCCATCTTCCAAGTCTGCCTGTCCAATGACATTGCCATTATAGACAATCTGAACCTTTCCCTCACCACAGTTTGTTAATCCATTATTTTTCACTGGTACGGTGATAGAAGCATCCGCATCTGGCATTACTTCTTCTTGCGTGTAATCAATATCCCCAATGATAAGTCTGCTTTGTGGCACTACAGAAGTGATACATAAATCCGTATTTTCTTTTACAGTATTCTCTGCAATATTTACATCGGCTCTTGTAAATAAATATTCATACGCCGTTCCATTCCAGATACCACTCGGCACTGCTGCATAACCTTCTAAATCTGTTAAAGTAACTGGTTCGTAAACTTCTCCATCTCTTATTACATAGGCATATAGATTTCTTCCAGCTTCTTCTGCATTTTCTTTCTCCGATGAACAGATGAGAAGCTGGCTATCTCCACCATCTACTACCGTATAATCTGCGGAAATAACCGCATCGTCTTCTATGTAGCTTTCTACCTCTCCATCTATAGTATCAATATAGTTTAAGGAACTGCCTTCCGCATCCTGTGCATACCATAAAAGAACGGAACTTCCATCTATTTTTGCAAAAGAAGGAGAAACATTCTGTCCATTTTTTGCAATGGTTGTTCGTCCCCCTGCATTAACCGCCATCAGTTGTACCTGCGGACTTTCCTCGGTACCAGAATTCAATGTATAGGCTGTTACTACATCATTATCCAAATTGCCAATAGCAACGGACTGTACCGGCTTATTCTCTTCTGATAACTTCTTGGTCGTAAATGCATTTCCATTTAAAGATGCAAGGTAAACTGTATTTGTTCCGGTTCCCTTTAAAATATCGTTCGCACTATTGCTGTTCCATGCAATATATGGCACATGATTTTTCACTGTAATAGACGGATGTAAATCCGCAATGGTATTATCCGTAATAGCCGGATACTTTGTCACTGTTCCGGCATTTCCATTTAATGTGATTTTTGCTGCATGAACTTCTGTCTCGGCTGCAAGCTTTGTCATAAAATCTTCAGCCTCTGCTTCTTCTGGTGTAAAAGTCCGCTTTGCATTAATCCATGTAACGTATACATTCTCTCCATCTACTGCTGCTACTGCATCAAAATCTGCCGTTCCATCATCATCAATCAGCTTAGGTATACTCCACCCACGTTCATTATAAATAGAATATACCACTGCTGTATGATTCCCTGTTGTTCTGTCGCCCATGTCCGTTGTAAAAATAAGGAGTTTCTTTCCACTTGCCGTCTGCAAAAGCTGCGGCTTTGCACTGGCATACACATCAGACAGCAATGTTGTCACTGTTCCAGATGTATTTTTTGCAGAAGCAGCACGCTTTATCGAACGTGGCTTCGCTGTTTGTTCTGTAATAGCAGAACCATTCCACGAAGAAGAATCTACTCTTTGAATCTCATACTCTTTCGCCTCTGGTTCTAACTTCGGCAACACACCAGAATACATTCTGGCTTTTGACTTCTTCTTTGAAGAATAATAATCCAACGAACCATTTAGAATCTCCTTTTCATAAGACAAGCATAACGCCTTTGCACTGACTCCCATCGCCCCCTCTAAAGAGGCTGTCAGGTCACTGCTTTTTCCGTCAGATTCTACCGTAACAAGATTCTTCGCTTCTCCATAAACAGAAATATCTGCAATATAGGCAACACCAATACCTCCAGTAAGACGAACTCCCGGTATTGTCATCTTTACCTTTCCTTTGGTATATACTGTACTTTTATTAAAATCAAGCCCTACTGAAAAGTCAGCATTTACACCAGCTTCCCCTTTGACTTTTATGACAACAGGAACTACAACAACTAGCATCTGCCATTCTTTTTTTGCAGAACCTTTAATTTCAATAAAAAGCTTTCCACCAGTCGTTGTTACCCCTCCTGATGACGTAATCGTTCCTTCCGCATACCCATAAGCACTCAGATTCGCACTTTTTTCCATTGCCATACTTGCTACCCCAAATTTCGAAGCAAGCAGAGAGTGAATCCCCTTTTGATACGATCTCTTTTGGGTATTGACAAATTGTTTAAAATCTGTCCAGCCTTTCTGCTCTATCATTTTATCAAGATCACTGACACCAATTCCAATCCGCCACTGATTACCTTCTCTCCAGAAACTTGCCGGAAAGTTTCCGTAATCAAAGCTGACATCTCCGCCACCTATAATTGGAATATTGTCCGGAACCGTAAAATCAACTCCACCCTGCACCTTTATTTCTTTATCACTCTCTTCCGTCTTATCTCCCGTAACAGTTGTTCCCGGTTTATCGGGCTGAGTGGGCTGGTTTGGGGTATCTGGTTTGTCCGTTTCATCTGGATTTACAGGATTATTTGTTCCGCTCTCCCCAGATTTCATGGCATCCGAGCATACCGTTCCGGCGTAGGAATAGAGATTGGAAGATGAGAGATTCAAATGCAAAGCGGGCCGCACACCGTCATCACTACCGTAGACATTAGGGCCACTCCTGTGGACCCCGCCACTATAATCCACTACGGCCGCACTATAGCTATTGTCGCCCGGCGAGCGGAGCCACCACCAAATATTTCCATTGTACTTTGTATACCCTTCATGATGTCTCCATGTCCCCATCGCATACGCATAAGTACTGCATCGGCTTCTTCTCGCTTCATCATATGTATCGTTGTCTTTTGCAAATCCATAGCTTGCTGCCGTATCTGTGTTATAGACTTCTGATTCGGAGAGGAGGAAGACTTTATCCGAAGTATTATTTCCACCGGCTGTTCCGTAATTAATATTATTGTTATTTACAACATTTGTTGTTTTAATAGCACTTCTTTGCGTGGACGTAAAGGCAGAATCAATAAAGTTCTTTCTGCTGTAATCTGTCTTTGGCTGATTCACAGATGCCCCGTAACCATTCAGCCAGCTTCGTATACTGCTACTTTCCCATGTTACATATTCATAATTTGTATTATACTCCTGGTCATCCAACGCAACATCTGCAAGAAGAAGTGCATCGTTGCCATTCCTGTTTAAAACACGCCATTTGATTGGTTGGTATTTAAAATAATGATAAGTTTTATAACTGGCATTCCAGTTATAATAATAGGAAGAAGAATCACTGGTAGCACAATATGTCGCATCTTCCCCCTTTAATCTGCGATACTTCGTGCCCCCAATCGTAATATCATTATTTTCATCCCAGCCTGTTGCATTTTTCAACGTATTATAAATACTGCCATCTTTGGATGTCACTTCGCTTTGCGGATAACTTCCAAAGTACACACAATCCCAGGTGACTTTCTGTCCGGCATCCATGGAGGAATCCTTTACGATTCTTGGATTGCTTATACCCTCTGCCGCATTTACTTTTGGCAAGGTTACCGGGATATCCGCAAAACTGACTCCCTGCGGACAGAATCCTGCCAGCATTGCTACCGATAAGATGAAGGCTGTTATGCGAGATAGGTTGATGTGTTTCCGTTGTTTTTTCATAGACTTTCCTCACTTTCTCCTTGAGCGTATTTGAAAAATGCTTTCTGTAAGATTCCGTTACAATTTGTAGAAGATTTTACCTAAATGGGGGGCGGCGTAACAGACTACGTCAACTGAATGAAGGTAAATTCAAGAATGCAAATTGAGGCGTACGGATTGCAGGAATGATTTTTCAAACATGCTCTAAAATATAGATTTTACTATTTTAAAAATAGCGTATCATTTTCTTCACTAAAATTCAATAGGATGTGTCTAAGTGGTTGATTTTATGACACTTTTGGTAAAAGAATTCTAATCTGTAGATTTGATGTAGACGAAAAAAGAAAAAATACGATTCAGCTACATAACCTTTCTTTAGCTGTGTCTGTTTAAAATTCCGATTCAAATGCTCATTGACTTTTATGTCAAATTATGTATATAATAGTCATATAACAATCGTTAATATATCATAATTGGAGGTAGCGTAAATGACGGATTCCACAATCTTACAGCCAGAAGGCTTAGAGTGTGTTTGAAAAATCATTCCTGCAATCTGCACGCCCCAATTTGTGGGAGATTTTGCCTTCATTCAGTTTCCGTAGCCCGCTACGCCGCCCTCATTCAGGCGAAATCTCCCACAAATTGTAACGCACATCTTACAGAAAGCATTTTTCAAACACACTCTAGAACAACGCTACGAAAGATATAAAGAAAAGATAAAACACTTTACAATAATGAATGACATCTTTATGCGGAATGTTTTAAAGGAAATCTCATGTACGGAATATATTCTTCAGGTTATCATGAATAGAACAGACATAAAAGTAATCGACCAGACTTTACAAAAAGATTATAAAAATCTCCAGGGGCGTTCCGCCATTTTAGACTGCGTGGCAAAAGATGCAGAGAATAATTTTTTTAATGTGGAGATTCAGGGTGAGAACGATGGTGCTTCTCCAAAAAGAGCCAGATACCACTGCGGTCTACTGGATATGAACCTACTGAATCCAGGCGAACCTTTCGACAGTCTGCCAGAAACTTACTTCATTTTCATTACTAAAAATGATGTCCTTGGATATAACCTGCCAATCAACCACATAAGAAGACGAAGCAACGAAACCGGAGAAATATTTCAAGATGGTCAACATATTCTATATGTAAACTCGAAAAAACAGGACGATACCGAATTAGGCCGCTTAATACATGACTTACATTGCAAAGAAGCGGATGAAATGTATAGTAATATTCTTGCAACCAGAGTACATCAACTAAAGGAAACTGCGGAAGGAGTGAATCAAATGTGTCAGGAATTAGAAGAGATTTATAATGAAGGCGTTGAAAGGGGCGAACAATCTGGATTTCTTCGAGGGGAGCAGTCTGGAGAATTGAAAAAAGCAAGAGAAACTACTCTTGCCCTTCTCGAAATGGGAATGTCTGTGAAACAGATTGCAAAAGCAGTAAACCTCTCGGTAGAGACTATTCAGAATTGGATATCAGAAGCATAATTTTAATTAGCGAAGATAAACAGACCAACAAAGAATATATGGCTGTCAGAGAAACCTATATCTCAAGGATACTTTCCGCGCTTAGCGATGGTGTAGCGAAAGTTGATGAAAAGATTAAGGAAGTCATAAGTATCTGGATATGCATAGATGCCAGAAAAAATGAAGATTCCATTATAGAATACCAACTTAGACCGGAAGTAAAATTTGGTGAAAATATTCACCCCGAAGAGATAAATCTGTTAAAAGGGATTCTCATAAAGATACGAGGTGGGAAAAACATGACACAGTCTAAAAATAAATTAATCGAAATGTTGGAATATGTAATTGCAGACCATTCAGCAGAAGAAAAAAGAATTATTTAAAAAATGAATGCGGTGTAGAGATGACCAAAGAATTAGAAAGGAAGGTGGAGGCGATGGGAGAAAGTATAGGTCGCGTAATATTACAGGGAATGCTAGAAGATGCCTGGGATAAGGGAGTAGAACAAGAACGCAGAAATACGGAAAAGGAACGAGAACACGCAATTGTTGCATTCATTTCTTTTGGAATACCAAAAGAAAAAATATTAGAAAAAGGATATACTGAAGAAGAATATACGAAAGTGAAGAAAAAGTTGCTTTCTTAATATTTATGTTGAGATTTTCTACAGGCAAGTTGGCAAAACTGACACTACTAGAGCAAACTTCAAAATTTATAATGCTAAAGATAAATATCTCATCAGTGCCAATTTCTCATTCAATAAGTATGCTTATGCGTCGGCACAATCTGGCATAAAATTTTGAAAGCAGAATATACTTGAAATATCTGATTCGGTATGATATATTGAAATCAGAAAAGAATATGCTGTACAGTATGTACACAAACACAAATCCCCTCAGTACCGCGAATACTGAGGGGATTTTTTTGTGGGGTTTGGTTACCGCATGATTTTACTTCTTCTTCCGGCCAAACCACTTGCGAAGTATAGTCATGATTAGTTCAACAATGATGCCAGATGCTACACCTGCCAATACCGACAGAAGAAAAGAATATGCTGACAATATGTACACCCCCTTTCTGTTGCCAGAATGGGGCGGCAACGAGGGGATTATATCATATTTTTCCAGAAAAATCCATGTAAATCTTTAATATTTCATGTAAATTCAATAGAAGAAATAACTGCATCTAATGATGATTTTTACGGAGTTTGGATTACTTTTATTTACTATTGCCAAATATCTGTAAATATTATATAATTTTACTTCAACAACCTAAAACAGCCCCGAAAGAGAGAAGAGGCCCTATATCTGTGGCCTTAGAACGAGGATTGAATGCGAGCCATTACGCGAGCATTCAACCCACAGTAATAGAGTCGCAGATATAGGACCTCTTCTCTCTTTCGGTACGTCTGTTTTGTTTCATAAATCAGATAATTATCCCCTCGCAATGATCCACCTCATGCTGTATAATCTGCGCTACCCAGCCTTTATACTTCTGATGCTGTTTTTTAAAATGAATATCTTCATACTCTACTTCTATCTCCTGATAGCGAGTCGTTTTTCTAACTCCTTTTAAAGATAAACAGCCCTCTTCTGCCTCATATGGTTCTTTTTTACTTACAATCACCGGATTTAACATTGCAATATTCGCAAATCCCATATTCACCGCAATAATTCTTTTATTTACTCCAATCATATTTGCTGCCATCCCAACACAGCCAGTTTCATTTGCTTTTAACGTATCAAGTAAATCCTGCACCACTGGCATATCGTCTTTTGTTGCAGGGACTGCTTTCTTTTTAAGAAACAAAACATCTTTCATAATTGCTCGAACCATAATCTAACCTCCATATTGAATTCTGTTTTTACTTCTACAGCCAAAGACAGCTCGCAAAGAGAGAAGCCAACCTATATCTGTGGCCTTAGAGCGAGGATTGGATGTGAGCCGTTAGCGAACATTCAACCCGCAGTGATAGAGTCACAGATATAGGTTGGCTTCTCTCTTTGTGAGCGTCTACTTTGCCTGCGGCAAACCAGAACTTATAACTGTTCTTTCGCGATTTCCACAGCTTTTTCTAATGCAGCTTTGATTCCTGCTGGATTCTTTCCACCAGCCTGAGCCATATTTGGACGTCCACCGCCGCCACCACCTACTAAGGCTGCTGCTTCTTTGATAATCTTTCCTGCATGTGCGCCTGCTTTTACAGCATCGTCTGTTGCAGTTACGATTAAGTTAACCTTTCCTCCCATATCGGAAGCAAGGATAACAACACCGCTGCCAATCTTGCCTTTGAGGTCATCTCCTAAGGTACGGAGTGCGTTCATGTCAACGTCTTTTACGGATACTGGAAGTACTTTGTAATCGCCTGCTTCTACTACCTGATCCATTACGTCAGCAACTTCGCTCTTGGCAATCTGGTCTTTTAATTTCTCATTTTCTGCAGAAAGTGCTTTGATTTCGTCAAGCATGGACTGAATCTTTTCTGCTAACTTATGAGGCTCTGCCTTTGCTGCTTTTGCTGCTTCGTGAAGAGTTTTTTCCTCATCAAGATAATATTTCATTACTCCGTCACCAGTTAATGCTTCGATACGTCTTATGCCCGCTGCAACACCAGTTTCAGAAATAATCTTAAATGCTTTGATTACTCCTGTATGTGGTACATGTGTACCTGCACAGAATTCTTTGGAGAAATCTCCCATAGTAACAACTCGTACTTTATCACCATATTTTTCTCCGAATAATGCCATCGCACCAGTATTCTTTGCTTCGTCAACACTCATGATTTCTGTGCTTACAGTGAGGTCTTCGGCGATTTTTTCATTTACCATTTTTTCAACTTCTGCAAGTTCTTCTGCAGTTAATGCCTGGAAGTGAGAGAAGTCGAAACGAAGTCTGTCTTTATCTACATAAGAACCGGACTGTTCTACATGATTTCCAAGAACGGTACGTAAGGATTTCTGAAGAAGATGGGTTGCACTGTGCCCTTTAGCTGTATCTGCTCTCTGTGCTTTATTTACAGATAATGTTACCGTATCACCAACTTTGAACATTCCCTTTGTTACATGTCCGATATGGCCAATCTTTCCACCGAGCATTTTTACAACATCTTCTACAATGAATTCGCCGTCTTTGCATGTGATGACACCGCTGTCAGCGTGCTGTCCACCACCTGTCGCATAAAATGGTGTCTCGTCTACAAAGATTGTTCCAGCCTGTCCATCAGTTAAAGCTTCTGTAAGCTCTGTGTCTGTTGTCATAACTGTAATCTTAGAATCACATTCCTGTGTCTCATATCCAACGAAAGTACTTGTTACAGATGGGTCGATAGACTCATAAACTGTAACGTCAGCACCCATGTAGTTTGTTGTCTTTCTTGCACTTCTTGCCTTTTCTTTCTGCTCATTCATGCAAGTCTGGAATGCTTCTTCATTTACAGTGTATCCTTTTTCTTCAAGGATTTCTTTTGTAAGGTCTAATGGGAATCCATAAGTATCGTAAAGTTTGAAAGCGTCCTGTCCATCTAACTCTTTTACGCCTTTTTTCTTCATGGATTCTTCTAAATCAGCAAGGATTGCAAGACCCTGATCGATTGTCTTATTAAACTTGCCTTCTTCCTGAATGATAACATTGTAAATGAAATCTTTCTTTTCTTCTAATTCTGGATAACCATCTTTAGAACCTTCGATAACTGTCTTGCTAAGCTCTGCTAAGAACTTGCCTTCGATTCCGAGTAAACGTCCGTGACGGGCTGCTCTTCTGATAATACGGCGAAGAACGTATCCACGGCCTTCATTACTTGGCATGATACCATCGGAAATCATAAATGTAGCGGAACGGATATGGTCTGTGATCAGACGGATAGAAATATCGTCCTGCTCATTTTCTTTGTAAGTTTTCTTTGCTACTTCACAGATCTTATCACGAAGGGAACGGATAGTATCTACATCAAAAATAGATCCTACGTCCTGAACGATAACGGCAAGACGCTCTAATCCCATACCTGTATCAATATTTTTCTGTTTTAATGTTGTGTAGTTATTATGTCCGTCATTCTCAAACTGAGTAAATACGTTGTTCCATACTTCCATATAACGGTCGCAGTCACAACCTACTGTACAGCCTGGTTTACCACAGCCGTATTTTTCTCCACGGTCATAATAAATCTCGGAACAAGGACCGCAAGGACCAGCACCGTGTTCCCAGAAGTTATCTTCTTTACCAAACTTGAAAATGCGTTCTGGAGCGATTCCAATCTCATCTCTCCAAATGGCAAATGCCTCGTCATCTTCTAAGTATACAGATGGATATAATCTGTCTGCATCAAGTCCTACAACTTCTGTAAGGAATTCCCATGACCATGCGATTGCTTCATGTTTAAAATAATCTCCAAAAGAGAAGTTACCAAGCATTTCAAAGAATGTACCGTGACGATCTGTCTTACCAACATTTTCGATATCACCTGTACGAATACATTTCTGGCAGGTTGTCACTCTTTTTCTTGGTGGAATCTCCTGGCCTGTAAAATAAGGTTTCAGTGGTGCCATACCTGCGTTGATCAGTAATAAACTGTTGTCGTTATGTGGAACCAATGAGAAACTCTTCATTGCAAGATGTCCCTTGCTCTCAAAAAACTCCAGATACATTTTTCGAAGTTCATTTACTCCATACTTTTTCAAAATTCTGTCCTCCTGTAGTATCTCATATATTGCTGCCGGTATACCGACATGAAAGGGTGCTGCCAGAAAACAATTGGTTCTCCGTCAGCACCCTGAAATATATCGCTATATAAATTATTTACCTGATGTATTTCCAGTACCAGCCGTGTTGCTTTCCATGTTCTTCTTCGTTCTTAACTTCTTTCCACAAAAAATGCCTCCGGCCGCGGCTGCTACCAGCAAAATAAACGTTATGATATATTGAACAAATGCACTTAATACAGCCGACATAATGGGCCCTCCTTCTTATACTGAAAATGGTTTCTGGTTACATAAGGCTAGTATACCATATTTACTAAAAAACTGTAAACCTTTTTCTGATTTAATTCGGTGGATACAACAGACGAATCTTCTACTTCCGTCTGTCAGTCAAAATTCCTACGCCAGCACCTCATTCATGCTTCCTGTGCGGTAGCCTTCCAGGTCAAGAGATACATAGGTAAATCCGTATCTTTTGAGTTTATCTACGATTTCTTTTCGAAGTTCGCTATCTAACATTCTTGGAATGTCTTCTGGTAAAAGTTCGATTCTGGCGATGGTTCCGTGGATGCGAACGCGGAATTGGAGGAATCCATTGCTGCGGAGAAGGTCCTCGGCTCGCTCTACCATGGAAAGTTTTTCGGCGGTGATGGTCTCGCCGTATACGAAACGGGAGGCGAGGCATGCAAAGGATGGTTTGCTCCAGGTTGGGAGTCCCATCTGTTTGGAAAGTTCCCGGATTTCTGCCTTGGTAAGTTCAGCAGCACGAAGGGGGCTTTTTATGCCAAGTTCGGTAATTGCCTGCAGACCCGGGCGATAATCTCCTAAATCATCCATGTTGGAGCCTTCTGCGACATACGACATCTGGTATTCTTTTGCTTTTTGTAAGAACTTTTCAAATAAGCCTTTTTTGCAGATGTAACAACGGTTTGGCGGATTGTGTTTAAATGCTGGAAGTTCGGTATCTCCCAAATCAAGAACAATCTGTTCTACACCAAGATTTTTACAAAAATCTTCCGCCTCTCCGGATTCTCTTTCCGGGAAAAGGCAGGATTTTGCTGTAAGTGCGATGACTTTATCCCCTAATGCTTCTTTTGCGGCTGCAAGAAGAAAGGTAGAATCCACTCCGCCAGAAAAGGCAATCGCTACGGAATCCAGTTCTTTTAAATAACTCAGTAATTTCTGATATTTTTCCTGTAATTTATTCATATCCATTTCTTTTTATTTTTTATCTTTACTCTTTTTATTCTTTCCTTATCTGTGTTTTTTATTCTTCTGCAAGTCGTGTAAAGAAACAAGTACGGTTTCCTGTATGACAGGCCGCTCCAATCTGTTCGACTTTTGCTAAGATGGTATCTTTATCGCAGTCAATGTCTAAAGACTTCACATACTGGTAATGTCCGGAAGTATCGCCCTTTGTCCAAAGTTCCTGACGGCTACGGCTAAAGTAGGTCATCTTTCCTGTCTCTAATGTCTTTTCAAAAGATTCCTTCGTCATGTAAGCAAGCATTAGAACCTCATTGGTCTTATAGTCCTGTGTGATAACTGGAATCATTCCATCGCTGTTTAATTTAAATTCGTCAAAAGAAAGTTTGCTTTTCATTTATAATGCTCCTTTTGTAGAAAGTACATCCGTAATTCTAGGGTCGTAAGAACAAGCCTCATCCAAAGCTTTTGCAAATGCCTTAAATGCCGCCTCCATAATATGATGATTATTGCTTCCATGCATTAATTTTAAATGAAGGTTCATTGCTGCGCTGTAAGAAATAGCATAGAAAAATTCCTGTACCATTTCTGTGTCAAATCCACCGACTCTCTCTACGGTAAATGGCAGGTCACACACACAGTATGGTCTGCCGGATAAATCTACTGCACCAAGTACGAGTGTCTCATCCATTGGAAGTAAAAAGTTTCCGAAACGGCGAATTCCCTTTTTATCTCCCACCGCTTCACGGATAGCCTGTCCCAGTACGATTCCAGTATCTTCAATCGTGTGATGGCAGTCTACCTCTAAGTCCCCATCCACTTTACAGGTCAGGTCAAAAAAGCCGTGTTTGGCAAAGCTATTTAACATATGGTCAAAGAAACCGATTCCGGTATCAATATCATATTTGCCGCTGCCGTCTAAATTCAGGTCAACAATAATCTTTGTCTCACTTGTATTTCTCTCTACATGTGCTTTTCTTTCTGCCATTTTTACTCCTCCTCAAAACGAACAGCGATGGAGTTTGCGTGTGCAGTCAGTCCCTCTGCCTGTGCAAATGTCTCAATATCTTTGTGAATTGCTTTTAAGGCATCTTTTGAATAGTAGATGATGCTTGATTTCTTTACAAAGTCATCGACATTTAATGGGGAGAAGAACTTCGCAGTTCCGTTTGTTGGAAGTACATGGTTTGGTCCTGCAAAATAATCTCCAAGTGGTTCAGAACTGTACTCTCCGATAAAGATAGCTCCGGCATTTCTTACCTTTGTCATTACTTCAAATGGATTGGCCGTTACGATTTCAAGATGTTCGGACGCAATCGCATTTACTACTTCTAATGCTTCATTTAAAGTCTCTGCCTCTAAAATATAACCAAAGTTTTCAAGGGATTTCTCGATAATCTCTGCTCTTGATAACTTCTTTAAGTATCCTTCAATTTCTTCTTGTACTTTTTCGCCAAGTGTCTTACTTGTTGTCACTAAAATCGCACTGGCAAGTTCGTCATGCTCTGCCTGGGAAAGTAAGTCTGCCGCTACGAAATGCGGATTTGCAGTATCGTCTGCAAGAACAAGAATCTCGCTTGGTCCGGCAATAGAATCAATACTTACATGTCCGTATACCGCCTTTTTCGCAAGGGCAACATAAATGTTTCCAGGGCCTACAATCTTGTCAACCTTTTCAATAGACTCTGTTCCATAAGCTAATGCACCGATTGCCTGTGCTCCACCGACTTTATAAATATGAGTTGCACCAGCTTCATTTGCGGCAACTAAAGTAGCTGGTGTTACTTCTCCCTCCTTATTTGGAGGGGTTACCATCACGATTTTCTCTACACCTGCAACCTTTGCAGGTACAATATTCATAAGTACAGAGGATGGATAAGCAGCTTTTCCACCTGGTACATACACACCAACTGAAGCTAACGCTGTCATTTTCTGTCCAAGAATTGTTCCGTCCGGTTTGGCATCAAACCAGCTGTTTCTCTTCTGTTTCTCATGATACTCACGGATATTTACAAGAGATTTGCGGATAACTTCTACTAAAGAATCATCTACTTTTTCATATGCTGCCTTGATTTCTTCCTCTGTTACCTGAATCGTATCTTTTGTCAGCTTACATTTATCAAACTTCTCTGTATAGGCAAAAAGAGCTTCGTCTCCTTTTTCCTTAATCTCGTCTAAAATGCCCTGCACGGTTCCGGCATACTGGTCGTAATTATTTGGGCTTCTTTTTAATAAATCACTTAAAATATTTTTTGTATTTTCTTTATTTACTTTTAAAACTCTCATTTTCTTTTCCTCTGAAATTTTTCTATTTTTGTTTTTATCTTTTCTTGGAAATATCACCAATCATTATCAGTAATTGATTTTTTAATATCTAATATTATTTACTGGCTTTTACTTACTATCCCCTACTAATATTTATCTCTATCAATTTGATACTTATCTAAAGTCATTAGCCTATTGCTGTTTCAGCTTACGCAGGTCATAAATCAGTTTACGGATTCTCTCCTGTTCCATCTTAAGACTTACCTGATTTACTACCATACGGGCAGAAAGATCACAAATCTCCTCTAAGACTGTAAGCCCGTTTGCCTTTAATGTAGAACCAGTCTCTACGATATCTACAATGACCTCAGAAAGTCCAACAATCGGAGCTAACTCAACCGAACCATTCAACTTGATAATCTCTACGGTCTGAAACTTTTTATTATAAAAATAATCTTTGGCAATGCTTGGATACTTAGAAGCTACACGAATAAGCTCTCCATGCTGTAACTTTTCCCTTGCACTTTCAGGTCCACAGACACACATCTTACACTTTCCAAAGCCCAGATCCATTACTTCGTAAAGGTTTCTTCCCTCTTCAAGAATCGTATCTTCTCCTACGATACCGATATCCGCTGCACCGTACTCTACATAAGTAGGAACGTCAGAAGCCTTCGCTAAGAAAAACTTAAGCTTTAAATCTTCATTGACAAAAATAAGCTTTCTTGTCTCTTTATCACGAATGGAATCACAGGTAATACCAAGTTTTTCAAACATATCCATTGTTTTATTGGCAAGTCTTCCCTTTGCCAGAGCAAATGTTAAATAGCGCATCTTAATATTCCTCCCTGAGTTCCTGTAATGTCTTTGTCTCCTGCTCTCCGGAAGCCATATCATAAACAGTGACATTCTCCCCATCTAAATAGAGGATTCCTTCTGCTCCCTGATTCTTTCCAAAAGCAAGATATTCTTCTAACGTCTTTCCTTCTGTCATGGAAACGAGTTCCGTCCGCACTCCGGCATCTCTTAACTTTACAACTAACGGAATCGCATTCTGTCTGTCCTCTGATTTATAAAGAAGTAAAGAATAGGCATATTCTTTTAAGGAAATGCTGATATTCTGACGGCTTAATGCAGATAGTACATCATCAATCAAAATGGTAAATCCGCTAGCACTTGCTTCCTTACCAAACTGCGCTAAAAGGTTATCATAACGTCCACCTTTTCCAATCGCATCTCCAGTTCCATAAGTATATCCCCGGAAAATAATTCCTGTATAATAATCAAAATGGTTCACCATGCCAAGATCAAAACTTACATATTTTTCGTAACCGTAAAGCTTTAACACTTCATAAACTTCCTCTAGTCTGGCAATTGCTGCCTGACAACGAGGATTTATCGTAAGCTTCTTTGCCTTTTCAAGCATGGTAACATCACCATATAAATCATTATACTCAAGCAGAATGTTACGATAACAATCTTTCATAGATAAATCCGATAAAAGAATTTCCATTCCAAGAGCATTCTTATTCTCAATATATTCGTGAATCTGCTCCTTAACTTCCTCAGAAGCTTCTAACGCATCCATAATTCCTTTATAAAACTCTGCCTGCCCGATATCTATACGAAAATCCGTAAGACCTGCCGCAAGGAAACAGTCAATCATCATGATGATTCCCTCTGCATCTGCTTCCGGACTATCATCATTAATAAGCTCTGCTCCCATCTCTGTCTTCTCGGTAAGCTTACCTTGATAACTTCTGTTATTTAAAAATGTATTCCCGCGGTAAGAAAGACGAAGTGGAAATTCACAGGCACTATAATACTTTGCCACACTTCTTGCAATAGAAGGCGTCATATCCGGGCGGAGAACTAATGTATTATTATTTCTATCAAAGAACTTAAACATCTCTACAGAACTTACAGTTCCTGTATCACTGTTAAATATATCAAAAAATTCAAATGTTGGTGTCTCAATATCCTGATAGCCGTAAAGCTCTAATATATGATGAATCCGCTTCTCCACCGCTGACTTTCTCTTACATTCTGAGTTATAAATATCTCTTACTCCCTCTGGAGTGTGGAGCAGTTTTTCTTTCATTAATGTTATCCTCCTAAATTAAAATCTCATTCACCACTTTTATAAAATTGTCTGAGCTATTCTCATAAAAAAATAATTATATTACCTGTTTTCTCTTTTAATTTATAAAAATCTATAAAAGAAAGAGCCTGCATTCACAGACTCTTTTGTGACAATCTTCTTGCCCTTTAAATACTCTGTCACAATAAAGTGGTAACGCATTAAAACTGTTTATGATTATACTCGTGACCGCCCATTTTGTCAACCAGAGAACAGAACTTTTTCTAATTGATTCCTGTAAAATTAATTGAAATTATGGTCGTCCATATCTCCATCTCCATCAAATTCAACAGGATCAATGTGTGTTGTCACTATTACAAGGATACAAATCTTTTACCTCGCTTGTAATATAGGAACACAATTTTCCATCCACTCTCCCTGATGTGTTTTCATATCGTTTCTTTGCATTTTCAATTTCGTCTTTGAATCCTGTTTTATATATGAAAATTATTTTATAGGGATCTTCTTTTCCATTCTCATCATAACCGCCGATAATAACCTTTTCGACAATACTTTCAAATATTTCTCTATCAAACTCTTCCAATGTCTGATTTTTTAGTAATGCTTTTTTAAAATCTTTAAGTCTCTTTTGCAAACTGTTTTCACTATTGTATTGTTGTTCCAATTCAATCAAATCTTGGTTTGCTTTAAATATTTTTTTATCTAAATCTAAGTCTGCCTCTTCATAAATATCTTTAGCAATACCTCCATCTAAATACTTATCTAATAATTTTCTTCTCCTATATTTCAAATTACGAATAGACTGATCTATCTTTTTGATTCTGTCTTTTATTGAATCGCCAGACAATGTCTCTTCAATCCTTTTTATAAATTCTTCTAATATATCTTTGTGATCAGAACATAGCATCTGATAAGATTCAACAAAAGCTTTTTCTATAACTTGTTCTGGAATGCCTTTAGCTTCTGGACAAAAACGCTTTCCTTTTCTTATATTCCTTCCACAATGCCATATAATTTTTTCGTATTTTGAATGACTATGCCAACATCTCCTTGATACAGTCTCTCCACAAAAGCCACATTCCAACATACTGCTGAATGCATATTGTCTACTATATTTTTCTCTTTTTCCAGTCTCTACTCCATTTACCCGCCCCTTACTCCGGCGCTGACGAATTTCTTGAGCTTTTTCAAAAATTTCTTTTGATATAATAGCTTCATGGTGATTTTCTATATAAAAACGGTCTTCCTCACCCATATTCGTTAATCTTCTTTTTGAAATCGGATCTACGGTGAAAGACTTTCCTAATAGTAAATCTCCCATATATTTTTCATTATTAATAATTCCCATCACACTTGAAGGAGACCACCGATTTCCATGAACTGTTGGAATTTCTTGTTCGTTCAATTCTCGTGCAATCATAGTGGAACCTGCACCAGCTACATATCTCTTAAATATATAGCCTACTGTTTTTGCCCCTTCTTCATTAATAGAAAGTGTTTTTGTTAATGGATCATAATCATACCCTAGACATTTTTGAAACCCTACAAGCTCTCCTCTTTTCATTTTCATTTTTAAGCCTTTTTTTACATATGCAGAGGTATTTTCTACTTCTTGCTGTGCAACAGAACTTAAAATTGTTAATAAAAATTCTCCATCCTTCAAGGTATTAATTTTTTCTACTTCAAAATATACCGCAACATTTCTTTCCTTTAACATTCTTACATATTTTAAAGTATCTAATGTATTTCTTGCAAATCTTGGAATACTTTTTGCAATTACTAAATCAATTTTACCAGATAGACATTCTTGAATCAATCTCTGAAATTCTTCACGTATATCTGCCTTTGTTCCTGTGATTGCCTTATCTGCAAATATTCCTGCAAATACCCACTGTTTATTATTCTGTATCAAATCTGTATAATATTTAATCATAGACTGATAACTCTTAGTCTGGTCTTCATCATCAGTACTAACACGACAATAGGCTGCTACTCTTAATCTCTCTATCTTTCTTTTTGAAGAAAGTTCTGTAGGTGTGTTAGCTTTAATTATTTTAACTTCCATATCCTCGCCTTTCTTGTATTCCTATCGTAGTGATACTATAATTGTATTATAATACACAGAAATAGTCAAGTAGTAATACTCGATACTACACTATAATCTTTTTTTATTGTTTTTTCTATTAATTGATACTCTTTTTCGCTTATAAGTTTCAACTGTAACAACTGTTTAAGCATTGATAACTGCAAGCTGTATCTTAGTAATTTTGTATTATCCATTTTCCCCTCCCGTTTAGATTTGACCCCAAAAGAATGTGGCAGGATTACTTAATAAGTCATATCCTGCCACACTCTTTCATTGTCAAACTCGGCATAAATTATGAAAATATTTTTCAGACCGTTTCGTGTATCCACTTGCTGCGTAATCATCGCAGATTACCTTAACCACATTTCAATGTCCCATGGTTTTAGCTCTAAGGTCTATGAGCCAACTGCCCGATCAGAAGTGTCATTATATCTTCGCTCCACATTCATTAGTATCTTGGCGTAAGTTTGTTACAAACAAATGGCGAAATCATTTAATTATCAACGCACGATGAATAATCTACTATTAAAGAAAAATCAAATATTACATACTTTAAAATCTAAAGTTTTTGCTATTAATGCTGCTTCCAAACGATTTCGTAATTCCTCATCTACGCAATATCGGTCTCCTTCTTTTCTAAGAGATAATTTCAGAACATACGGTCTGTAATGTGCTACAATTGTATTAATTGCATCAATATCTCCTTGCGACCCAGCTATAATAACTTCATAAGGTAATAAATTTTCGTTCTTCTTTGTCTTCTGCACTTCTTCACTCCTCCATTCCTCGCTTTATTAGTTCATTTTTCATTAAATTTAATGCACTTTTTTTATGTTTATGTATAGTGCTATTTACAAGACATAATTCTTTCGCGATTTCTGTATCACTCATCCCAATGAAGAACGATAGCAATATCACATCTCTTTTTCTTTGAGAAAGGAGCTGTAATACTTCAGCTAATAAATCACTTCTTACTTCAACATCATACTCTAATGCCTTAAACAAATAATTGTCCGATTGGTATTCATCAATTGTATAAAACTGCTCAAGTTCTCTCGGAGAAAGATCTGAAAATGATTTTTCATACAATATTTTTGTACTCATCTGCCTATGATAATCAATAGCAGTGCCTTTTAATACCTTGCCACAATAGGCTCCAAATTGATGTTGAACTTTTTCTTTAATATCAGAAGGTATTTGCTCCAAAGCCATCACCTCCTCATATATATAAGAGCAACTTTCCCCTTCACTATTTATATCGTTTACAAGGGGGCTATTTTTCGCTTATTCGTAAATTTTTTTCTTTTTTTGAGCAAATAAAAAACGTTCCAGAATGAACCAGAACGTCAATTGTATTTCAATGTATTTTAAAACTACCTATTATATATTTATTTTTTCATTTTATATATAAATTTAGTAATATATTTTATTTTTTCACTCTGACATGACTATAAATTTTAATCCGATAATTGCTTAGCCGCACCATATATTCCTGCATCATTTCCTAATGTTGCCAATGCAATTTTAGTATTATGATTACCATAAAATGCATGTTCATAAAAATATTTTTTTACTATATCTAAAAGAATATTTCCAGCTTTTGATACTCCTCCACCAATAACAAATATTGCAGGATCAATAGTTGCTGCTAAATTAACTAATGCCTGTCCAAGATAACAACCAAACTCTTCTACAATCTCCAGGGCTGCCATATCACCTTTTTTTGCAGCATAATCCTTATATCAATCCTGTTTTTTCTTTTGCTTCACGTCCCTATACATACTACTTCCATATAAACCTCGGTGAAAAGACCCCATATAAAGTTGTATTGGACACACTTGGGGCAGATATTCTAAAAGCATTTCAGCTTAAGCCGATTGCTCCTGACGAGGTTATTCTGACACCTGGTCTGATACGCTTTAACCACTAAATAACTAATCGGAATCTGCTGTCAGACTGGATGTAAACTTTTCATTTTTTCTAAATGTGGACATGCTTTGAAATCAAGAATCTTTTGATAAGTTGTACTAATTATAGCAGAAAACGAGAGATTTCATTCAAAATCTCTCGTTTTCTCGGCAAAATTCAAACCACGATAAAATTTACCTTTTTAAGCCAGCTTCACATCATAATCAATATGAGTTGATTTTATATAATCTAATAAATCTAAACTTCTTTACAGATTTTTATTACTATTTATTCTCTATAAACTGAAATTCATTTTGCTTCCTTTAACAATTCTTCAGCTTCTATATCAAAAAGTTTTGCCAGTGCCCTTAAATTCGTAGTGCTTGGATCAGACACACCATTTTCCCATTTAGAGATAGCCTGACGACTGACACCTAATATTTCTGCGACAAACTCCTGAGTCATTTTACAATCTACCCGATGCTGTTTTATCACTTCTCCAAGAGTCCTCGCGTTTTCTGCTTTTTCTTTCCTCACCAGCACTGATTTTGTATACTTCCGTAGTACTTTAATGATCAGGATAACAACATAGATAATAATCACTATACCAACAAGCCACAAGTCAGTCATAAGATACTGATACAGCTCATACTTCATTTTTGGGTTCTCCTTTCCATTTTGATGGTCTTATTATAATGTTTTTTCTATGGTTGCACCACCAACTATTGTGCTACTTTTCGGTTACGAAGAGTTTATGATATTAATTCTGATTGAGATTTCACCTGTTTTAAGAGATTTAATAACTGTTATATCTTGTTATTAAATTCTCCGCAAGCCCTTGAAAACACTGAATTTATCGCAAGTGAACTTTCCCTGATTGTTTCCCTTGTGTTATATCGTCTCACCAGTGTTTACAAACTCTGATAAGGGCAAATACAAGGGCAAAAAAAATCTGATAACACATTATAACACAAAATGAAAGTGACATGGTGAACTGATTGAAATGCTTCTGATTTTTGTAACTGATGAATGATTGAATGATAAGGAGATTCGATATGATGAGAACAATATTTGCAGAATACAATCCACAATGCAATAGCATTGATGTTTATACCTCGTCTGGTTATATGCTCCGCATTGATTGTTGGGAAGCAGAAAAGAATTTAAAAACCACACCTGGATCAGACTGTGCATTAAATGCTCTTGCCATTGATGAACCACTTGAGTATGCAAAATTATATCTTGATGGAAATTTGCAAATGTGGGTAGATGCCGAAGATTCTCTCTCGAATGGCAAAATCATATTATTTAGACTACTTCAACTTTTTACGGTTCTCTACGTCAATAAATTTAATTAACAATTTTTTATTTAATTCTTCCATTTTCCGGATACCATTCTATTGCAAGCGTCGGAATAATCCCTTCATCTTTACAGTATCCACACTTCATAATTTGGTTCCATTATGAGATTTTTCCCGTCGGACTACAATGAATTGAAATCTTTTTTGTTGTTGTTTTGATAACTTTACCATTCATTAACTGTTTTACTGTTGCGCTTCCTGTTGCTGTCGAGCCACTTTTCTGAAATGATTTGGAACTAACTTTCCAGTGTGAATTAACACTTTGGGCATTTCCTGTCACATAGGTACATTTTGCACTAGAGCGTGTTTGAAAAATAAAAGTTGCACAAAACATATATTCCCACGCCCTTT
>OLRT01000053.1_pt1 | contig 86672 bp, 126 predicted proteins | sample 1672021 | NCBI WGS metagenome assembly OLRT01 (sample SAMEA3136637, study PRJEB25190) | human gut metagenome | reverse complement strand
ATTGATTAGGATAGAGGAGGAACTTGTGGTGAATAACAAAACCATAGATGCCAGAGTACTTTCCAGAATGTTTCTTGCAGGAGCCAAGAATCTGGAAGCGAAGAAAGAATGGATCAATGAACTGAATGTGTTTCCGGTACCGGACGGAGATACAGGAACAAATATGACGATGACAATTATGGCAGCTGCAGCAGAGGTAGGCTCCCTGGGTGAGACAGATATGGAAACTCTTGCAAAAGCCATTTCTTCCGGTTCCCTTAGAGGAGCGCGCGGAAATTCCGGTGTAATTCTTTCACAGCTTCTCCGTGGCTTCACCAAAAGTGTACAGAAAAGTGAAAATCTGGATGCGGCAGCCATTGCAGCAGCTATGGAGAAAGGCGTGGAAACTGCCTACAAAGCAGTAATGAAGCCGAAAGAGGGAACTATTCTTACAGTGGCAAAGGAAGCTGCAGCCAAGGCTGTGGAGCTTGCTGAGACTGCAGAGGATCTGGATACTTTTTTCCAGGCAGTGATCGCTCATGCAGAGGAGACTCTTGCCAGAACACCGGAGATGCTTCCTGTCCTGAAAGAAGCAGGTGTTGTGGATTCTGGCGGACAGGGACTTCTGGAAGTTTTCCGCGGTGCCATCGACGGATATCATGGAAAAGAAGTGGATTATTCCCAGTTTGAAACAGCAGCAGCTCCTAAGATCACAAAGATTTCTCCTCAGGCAGAGGCAGATATCAAATTTGGATATTGTACAGAGTTTATTATCCTTCTTGAAAAACCGCTTCCACAGGATGAGATCGACCGTTTCCGTGAATTTCTGGATTCCATCGGTGATTCCATTGTTTTGGTAGCTGATGATGAGATTGTCAAGGTACACGTGCACACCAATCATCCGGGACAGGCTTTTGAACGCGCACTCACGTATGGTCAGCTTTCCCGTATGAAGATTGACAATATGAGAGAAGAACATCAGGAAAAACTGATCAAAGATGCGGAAAAACTTGCAAAAGAACAGGCAGAAAACAAAGAACCTCCAAAGGATCATGGATTTATTTCCGTATCCGTAGGTGAGGGACTTTCTCAGATCTTCCGTGAGCTTGGCGTAGATTATCTGATCGAAGGCGGCCAGACTATGAATCCGAGTACCGAAGACATGCTCAATGCTATTGAGAAAGTAAATGCAAAAACAATTTATATTTTCCCGAATAACAAGAATATTATCCTTGCAGCTAACCAGGCAAGAGATCTGACTGAGGACAAGGAGATCATTGTAGTACCAACCAAGACAATCCCACAGGGAATTTCCGCAATGATCAGCTTTGTTCCGGAGAAGGGCAGCGAGGAGAACCTTGCTTCCATGACCGATGCGATTTCCAGAGTGAAGACCGGACAGATTACTTATGCAGTCCGTGATACACGTATTGATGACAAGGAAATCCATGAGGGAGATATCATGGGAATCGGTGATGCAGGTATCCTTGCAGTAGGCAGAGATCGACTTCAGGTAGCGGAGGAGATGGTAGCAGAGATGGTTGACGAGGAATCTGAGATCATCAGTGTTTACTATGGTGAAGATGTATCTGAGGAAGATGCAGAGGCACTTTCTGATTCTCTTACCGAGAAATATCCGGAGTGCGAGGTTGAGCTGAACCAGGGTGGACAGCCAATTTACTACTATCTGATTTCTGTAGAATAAAGAGCACAAAAAATGAATGATAAGACACCTTTACGTGAATTAAAAGGCGTGGGTGAGAAAACAGAGAAGCTTTTCCAGAAGATCGGGATCACGACTGCGGAAGAGCTTCTCCGTTATTATCCGCGGACTTACGATATATATGAGGAGCCTGTGGAGATTGCATCAGCAGAGGAGGACAAAACAGTCTCTATCCGTGCCACTATAGCAACAGGTATTTATATTAACCAGATACGCAATCTCCAGGTTCTGACAACAACTGTGACAGATGCAAGCGGCCGATTGCCGGTTGCCTGGTTCAATGCGCCTTATTTGAGGGGAACACTCAAAAAGGGCAGTGTGTTTATCCTCAGAGGAAAGATCATCAGAAAAAAAGGCCGTCCGCAGATGGAACATCCGGAGATTTTTACCCCGGCAGCTTATGAGGAAATCATTCACAGTATGCAGCCTGTATATGGTCTGACGAAAGGACTTTCCAACAAGATGATCACGAAGTTGGTCCATCAGATTTTGGATACAAGGCCTCTCCATGGGGAATATCTGCCGGAGGAGATACGGGAACGCTATCAGCTCGCAGATGCTAATTATGCGATCCGGACTGTTCATTTTCCGAAAAATATGCAGGAGCTTCTCACAGCCAGGAAACGTCTGGTATTCGATGAATTTCTGCTTTTTGTGCTGGCAATACAGCTCTTGAAGGAGAAAACAGAAGAGGCTCCAAACACTTTTCCAATGAAACCAGTATGGACAACCGAGGAAATCATAGAAGGGCTTCCCTATGACCTGACCGGAGCCCAGAAGAATGTCTGGCATGAGATCGAACGGGATCTGAGCGGTCATAAGCTGATGTCCAGGCTTGTACAGGGGGATGTTGGTAGCGGCAAGACCGTGATCGCATTTTTAGCTATGGTACTTTCAGCAGAGAATGGATTTCAGAGTGCATTGATGGTACCGACAGAGGTTCTGGCAAATCAGCATTACGAAGGCTTTCTGAGGCTGATGGAAGAACAGAATATCGCTTCCTGCCATCCGGTGCTTCTGACAGGATCTACCACAGCCAGACAGAAGCGTGAGATCTATCAGAAGATTGCAGACGGTGAAGTGAATGTGATCATCGGAACTCATGCCCTGATCCAGGAAAAGGTGGAATATAAGAATCTGGGGCTTGTGATCACAGATGAGCAGCACAGATTCGGCGTTCGCCAGAGGGAAGCGCTGACGACCAGAGGAAATCCGCCTCATGTACTTGTTATGAGCGCAACCCCCATTCCCCGGACACTGGCGATCATTTTATACGGAGATCTGGATATTTCGATCATTGACGAGCTTCCTGCAAAAAGACTTCCGATCAAGAATTGCGTAGTAGGAACTTCCTACCGTCCCAAGGCGTATTCTTTTATTGAAAAGCAGGTGCAGATGGGAAGGCAGGCTTATGTGATCTGTCCTATGGTGGAAGAGAGCGAAGGCCTGGAGGCAGAGAATGTTACAGATTATGCCAGAAAGCTTCAGGAGATCCTTCCGGGGGAGATCAAAGTAGAAATCCTTCACGGAAAGATGAAGCCAAAAGAGAAAAACAGGATCATGGAGGCGTTTGCTTCCGGCGAGATCCAGGTACTGGTATCTACCACAGTTGTGGAGGTTGGAGTGAATGTGCCAAATGCTACCGTCATGATGGTAGAAAATGCAGAACGCTTTGGGCTTGCCCAGCTTCATCAGCTTCGGGGCCGTGTAGGGCGTGGAGAGCATCAGTCTTACTGCATTTTTATCCAGGGAAATAATGAAGAAAATACTTCTAAACGTCTGAAGATCCTCAATGAATCCAATGATGGATTTTATATAGCCGGAGAAGATCTGAAGCTTCGGGGCCCAGGAGATCTTTTCGGTATCCGCCAGAGCGGACTGATGGAATTTAAGATCGGTGATATCTACAATGATGCCGGAATTTTGAAGAATGCAAGTGAAGCAGCTGGTGAGATCCTGGCACTGGATTTTGATCTTATCCTGCCTCAGCATAAGGCTTTAAAGGAGCATCTCAAGGGGTATATGAGTGAAGAACTGGAAAATCTGGGGATCTAATTGGATGGAGCAAAGCGAAGAATCAGAACTTCGTTTTAGTATAAAAAGAAAAAGGGAGAAAACAGGATGAGGAGAAAAATGATCAAAAAACTTCTGTGTGTCGTTTTATCAGGGTCTATGATCTTTGGCAATGCAGGGATAACCATGGCTTCAGAGACAGAACCGGAAACAGTCCAGGAAAATGTAAATGAGGAGACTGACAGTCCAGAGGAAAGTTTTTCTGAGGAAGATATTTTTGAAGATGGAATCTCAGCAGACGATGAAGCAGCAGAATTACCTGATAGCACAGAACAGGAATTAGAAGAAGAGCCGGAAGAAGCGGATAATATAGAAATGTCGGAGGACACTGAAAATCTTTCGGAAGAACCGGAAACAGAAGAAATGGCAGAAAGTGATGACTTTTCTGATGGAGAAGAAGATGCTGTAAGTGCTTCCGCAAGCATGATGGATGGAGGAATCACCGGAGATATTGCTTGGTCAATTGATACATCCGGATGTCTTACATTAAAAGGAAACGGTGACTATGATACCTCAGATTATTATTGGGATGCAGAAAGGGGCTGGAGTAAATGGCAGGATGATATTAAAACAGCCATAGTTGAAATTTCCGGAATCACAAAGACAAGAGCTATGTTTAAGGGATGCAGGAATCTTACCAGGATCACTTTTAAAAACTGTGATTTCAGTAAGGTGACAGACATGGCCTTTATGTTCTCAGATTGTGAAAGCCTTACACGGCTGGATACTGGTTCATTGAAAACCGGAAATGTATCTCATATGCAGGGAATGTTCCGAAATTGCAGTAAATTAAAAACTCTGGATGTCAGTAAATTTGATACTTCAAAAGTTAATGATATGAATAGCATGTTTTTAGGCTGTGAAAGCCTTACACAGCTGAATGTCCGGAATTTTAATACTTCCAGAGTGACAAGGATGAGCGGAATGTTCCGTGAATGTCGGAATCTTAAACAGTTGGACGTCAGTAGATTTAATACAGCGAATGTTACGACTATGGAGGAGATGTTTTATTGCTGTGAAAGCCTTACACAGTTGAATGTCAGTAATTTCAATACAGCAAATGTTGTATATATGAACGGTATGTTCGAACGGTGCGAAAGTCTTACACAGTTAAATGTACGAAACTTTAATACATCAAATGTAGAAGATATGGGCAAAATGTTCTGTACTATGAGCAAGCTCAAGTCTCTGGATCTGAACAGTTTTAATACTTCTAATGTACAGAATATGTATTTCATGTTTTATGGAAATGAGTCTTTAACAAGCCTCAATATTAAAAATTTTGATACATCCAAGGTAGTAGATATGAATTCTATGTTTGGCGAGCTTAAAAAAATGACTTCTCTGGATGTTTCTGAATTTAACACATCAAAAGTAAAATCTATGGAAGGAATGTTTTCACGCTGCTATGCGTTAAAAGCTGTGGACGTGAGCCATTTCAATACTTCTGAAGTGGTAAAGATGGGATATATGTTTAACTCCTGTAGCAGCCTGGAATCTCTAAACCTCAGTAAGTTTAATACATCTAGCGTCAATGATGCAAGATATATGCTGTACTATATGGATAATCTTAAAACACTGAAAACGATCCCGAACCTGAAGTGCTCTATAGAACTTCCATTTACCATGTCAGACAGCTCAGGCAAAAAATATACGACCATGCCAACGAACAGTAAATGTATCACTTTAAAGGTAGTTGCTTCAAAACCAGTAGTTAGAAAGAGCATCAAAACGGCAAAGGTAACTGTAAAAACCGCAACTTACAATGGAAGTCCGCAGAAGCCAGGTGTAACTGTTAAACTTGGAAATACAACATTAAAAAGCGGCACAGATTATACAGTAACTTATTCTAATAATACAAAAACGGGAACAAAAGCTGTTGCAAAAATCACAGGAAAGGGAAGTTACAAAGATTCTGTTTCTAAATATTTTACCATCAAAGCATGCAGTCTTGACGGTAAAGTTCAAGTTAATTTGAAGACAACGATTTACACCTGGGATGGACAGGCAAAAACTCCCGCATTTTCTATTTATATGCCGAAAGCCAATGCGGCCGGAATGATCTCATTACAGAATGAAAAAGATTATACATATAAATATCTTAATAATAAAGAACCTGGAACAGCAACCTTACAAATCACAGGAAAGGGCAATTTTACAGGTACAAAAAAAATAGCTTATAAGATCAGCAAAGCAAAACAGCCGGTAAAAGTTACACCAGGAAGTATTACAAAACTTTATACAGACAAAGGCAAATCCTACAAAATCAGTGTTTCAGGAAAAAAAGAATTTGCAAAAGTGACATATTCAACCACTAATGCAAAAATTGCATCTGTAAAAAATAGCAAGATTATGCTTAATGGAGAGGGAGTGGCAACAGTTACTGTAAAAGTTGCGGCGACCAAACATTATCAGGCACAGAATATTGCAATTAAGATTAATGTGCTGAAAAGACAGAATATTACCACTGCTGTAAAGAATGGGGCAAAAATAGCGTATTCCACTACAATGAAATCTCTTGGTGCCAAAGTTCCTTCAGAAGGTGGGAAACTTACTTATAAGTCCTTAGATACCAGTATTGTTTCTGTGGATTCCAAAGGTAATTTGAACTTTAAAAAGGCAAAGAAGCTTGGAAAAGTTACAATCCAGATCACTGCAGCGAAATCTTCTTCCTATGCTCCGGCAACCAGGAAACTGACGATCACTACGGTAAAAGGAACTCCATCTGTCAGCTGTGTACAGCAGCAGGAACGTAAGATCTATGATGGAGCATTCAATCTCGGGGCAAAAGCAGATCAGAATGCAACATTGGTTTATTCCAGCAGCAACAGTGCTATTGCATCGGTAGCTTCTGATGGAACGGTTACTTTGAAGGAATGGCAAGAAAACGATATTCAGAGAGAAGTGCAGATCACAGTTACTACAAAAAGTACAACGTTTTATAATGCAGCGAAGCCGGTAATTGTTAATCTTACTGTTATTAAAAAGAAAAATCTGCAGCAGAGAATTGAAGATGAAAAAATCAAATTTCCTGATGGGAAATTTTGGAACCATGTTGTAAACAGTTATTCAGATCTGACAGATAATCTGGACAGCAGCGGAGCTCCTGAAAGATTTCAGGATACGATCAGTGATGTTCCATGCAAACATCACGGAACTCAGAGCGGAATTGATCCGATACCAGGTAATGGCGAGTATGATTGCAATAAGTTTGACGGGGCTATCCAGTGTGATGGGTTTGCAAGAAAAGTATTTTATGATATCTGGGAAGGGCAGAGAGTATCAGGCCTTCAGAGAATATATGATAATAATGTTCAGGTAGGAGACTATGTGCGCATCAATAATAATGGACATTCGGCTATCGTTACAGAAGTTTACAGTGATTCATTTAAAGTGATAGAGTGTAATCTGGATGGGGACGGACGTCATCATAATTGTCTGCTGCGTCATAACTGGACATATAGTAAAAGCAGTGTAACTTATCGTGTACATGCTGTAAATTACAGCCTTAACTAATAGACTTTTGAAACTTTTCTTTACAAAACTTTCAAATCGTAGTATTGTATTGCATGAGAAAAGATTAACAAATCCCTTGTAAGGAGGCTATAAACATGGCTAGAACAAAGAAAGCTGCAACCAAGACAACTGTAAAAACGGCTTCAATAAGCGAGACTCCTGCAAAATCTGTAGTAACCGCATCCGAAGAGAAAGCCGTTAAGGCTGAGACAACGAAGACAGACGATGCAAAAGCTTCTGTAGAAACAAAAGCAGCTGAGAAGACAGCTGAGGTAAAACCTGCCGCTGAGAAACCAGTAGAAGAAAAAACAGCAGAAGTAAAATCTGCTGAAGAGAAAACAACAGCTGTAAAATCAGAAGAGCCAGCTAAGAAAACCGCTGCCAAGAAGACAACAACACGAAAAACAACTGCAGCTAAGAAAACAACAACCAAGACGGCTGCTAAGACAACAGCAGCTAAGAAAGCTGAGCCAGTGACAGAAGTATATGTTCAGTACTGGGGCAAAGAGATACATACTTCAGAGGTTGCTGACAGGATCAAAAAGATCTGGACAGAGGATATGGGCAAAAAAGCCTCTGAACTGAAAGACCTCAAAATCTACATTAAACCGGAAGATAATGGTGCACATTATGTGATCAACGGAGATGTTACAGGATTTATCGGACTGTAAACAAAATCTTCATCGAACAGTATTTTAAAAGATATATATTGGCCTGTTATAGAGAATGTCTATAGCAGGCTATTTCTTTTGCATATTTGACCAATTCCAAATAGCATGTTATTATTCATTTAAGTAATAGCATACTAAACAGATAGGGATATGGTAAAATGAAACAGATATTATGCTTTGGAGATTCCAATACATGGGGATATGACGGAGAGAGCAGAGAGAGACTACCGTGGGGAGTACGCTGGACAAGCCTTCTCCAGGAAAAACTGAATAAAGAAGAATATCGCGTGATCGAGGAAGGACTGTGCGGAAGAACAACGGTTTTCGAAGATCCGCTCCGCGACGGAAGAAAAGGAACTGCACTTCTTCCCACACTTCTGGAAACACATGCCCAGGCGGATGTGATCACTCTAATGCTGGGAACCAATGACTGCAAAACTGTTTTTGGAGCATCCGCAGATGTAATCGGAAAGGGAATCACAAGACTGCTGGATCAGATCCAGGAATACGCACCAAGAGCGAAAGTCCTTCTCATGTCTCCCATCTATCTGGGAGAAAAAGTATGGCAGGAAGGATATGACCAGGAGTTTTCCAGAGAGTCTGTGATCGTTTCCAGAAATCTGCAGCCTGTTTATGAAAAAATCGCAGCTGAACGTCATATCAGTTTCCTTCCGGCAGCATCCTATGTACATTGCTGTGACGCAGATCAGGAACATCTGAATGCAGCAGGACATAAGAAATTTGCAGAGGTTGTATATCGGAAAGTACAGGAATTGCTGTAAATGAATATAGGATTTTAAGACTTTTGGATCTTATATAAAATAAAAAGATGTTGTCTGGCAGTTTTTCAGTTCTGTCAGACAGCATCTTTTTTGCATGAGCTTAGATCAACTCAGCATAGTAATAGATCTACCTGCGCGTACAGATTTAGTACTGCTGGCCGCCCTGGGAGCCGCTGGACATCTGGCGTTCCTGTGCTTCGATCATCTTTTTAAATAAGTTCTCAGAACGACACGCCGTATTTTACAGGAAAATCAACTATGTGGATGGATGCGAAAAGGAATTTAACTACACTTACGCATTTGCAATCTAAATAATATACAAAAGATGAACGGAAGAGCAGAGATGTAATTTTTTGACATTTAACTAAATATCTGATAGTATGAAAACATACTAATGACGACATCGGTTCCAATTCCCGGAACAGGATGTCTTTTTGTGTTTTTAGGGAGTGTTTTTTATGAATCATACCGCATATGACGTAATGAGAGAATATATGATCGAGGGAGCAGAGCTGGATGGACCGTACCAGTTCCCCATGATGCCACGGTATACCGGCAGACCTGGAGCGGATACTGTCGACTTCAAAGACAGCTTTGACCGGCGGATAAAGAACCACAGGGACTTGACCGTTAATTTCTATATCCATGACAACGAATTTGAGAAAATCTGGAATTGTCCGGATAAATATATCGAGCATCTAAAATGCTTCAACAGTGTAATCGCACCGGATTTCAGCATGGCAGTCGGAGAAGGTGGTATGCCATTTGCGATGAACATCTGGCAGAAGTACCGCAATCATGCGATAGCACATTATCTGTATATGAACGGAATCCGTATAATTCCAAACGTGAACATACCACCGGAATACTGCTATGATTGGATTTTTGACGGAATACCAAAAAGAAGCACGGTTGCCTGCTGCACCAATGGGCGAGTGAAATCAAAAGCATCACGGCTGGAATTTTGTAAGGGGTTTCAAGAGATGGTCTGGAGATTAGAACCACTAAGAGTGATCATCGTTGGACGGATACCACAGGAACTGCAAACAGATATAGAAATTATCAGTTTCAAAAGCAGAAACCAGAAGATTAAGGACAGGGAGGGGAAATATGGGATTCTCAACTGAGCGATCAGCACACAATAAAGTACGTAGGAAGAAAGATAAGACGGAACAGAAGGTGAAAGTCCGGAAACAACGGACCACATACAAAACGAAGAATACGGCTAGGAGAAAATCTGAGGGATTAAATAAATTGAACTGATTCGTGTTTTTTCACAGTCCCTCGGAAGATGCTATGAATTAATATATGCAAGATAGACAAAATGGAAATCCAGAAATAAAGGTTATTTTCCAGCTGTTCTTTTTTTCACCATTTTTCGGCATTTTTCTGTGTCTGAATATTGCAAATATTCAAGAACCGCCAGAAATATTGTTCGTTTCACAACTGGCATGAACATCCTGCAAAAGACTGCGGACCGGTGCCGGGATTTCCTGGCGGTCAATAACTGACGCTCTAATTTCGCCCACAAAGCCTGCAAAACTGACAAGGCTACACTTCTTCGACCGGAATCTAATCGGCCGTTAAAAAGCCGAATAGGGCGGTTGTACAGCAAGCCCAAAACAGAGTACATTTTCGCCACTGTTCGGACGCTGCGCGCCTGGATCGGTGCCAGCTGCACAGAGCAAGTACGACAAAAAGAGCCGGAAACGGCTATATATAATCATAGTACCACCATACCGGCGCCCCGTCAACTGTGAGTGTTGATTGATGAAAACACACAAAAACGGCTTGTAAATCCGGCAATGGTAAAATCATCGAGGAACGCCAAAAAGACGAAAAACGGCGAAAAAAAGCAAATCAACAACCGTATTTCCGGGCAAACAAAAGTTAAGTTGTCAAGGTACACGGCTTGTAGATAGATTTCACAAGCCTGATCCGCTCCCCAGGCCGTGAACCTGGCGCCGGACTGGATACCGGAAGAGCAGCAGAAAAAGAGCAGCGTTTTCACTGCTCTAAAAAATTAACATTAACTGACCGGGGCAAGTCCCGGAAAAACTCCGAAAAACCGCCGTCAGTGGTGTTATACTGTCTATCAGAAGTCGGAATGATCTGCCCAGCCTTCAGTTCCATGCAAGACAGCTGCAAAAATCCGTCTTGCTTCGTTGACCGGTGCAGGGCGTACCGCATGACGGACACCGCCCCAGACTGACAGCGAACCGGCGGCAAGTCGTACCAAATCAGCGGCACAGAACCGGAAGCGACCGCAAGAAAAACCTTTGCCGCTTCCTGGCGTGCGGTATCCTCTATCTTTTCAACTTCTGAAAAATCACCGCTTTTTATAGCGGTGATGGTTTGCTTTTGCGTGGGTTTTCTGATTTCAATTATTTTTTCGCTCATTAGCAGAACACCTCCCCGAACATATAAGAACCATTGCTTTTGAAACATTCGTTCCAGGCTGTAACAACTTCTTCAGCTTCTTTCCTGGATCCGCAAAGGTTCGCCGCTGTGATGCCTTTGATCGCCAGCTTTGAAAGCAAGTTATCGTTTTCGGAAACCTTGACAGCGTAAGAATAGTTTTTTCCGTTCTCTGTCACCTGTACGGCGATATAGCTACTTTTTTTCTTCATGTCTTTTCTTTCTTCCCTATACCCATGGGAGCCGGGTGTTAAAATAAAAGGACGTTGCCGGGAATCGAACCCGGCCGGAACCATTACGTCTAAAAATTAAATCCTTTTTGTAAATCCTCCACTTCCGAAAGCCTTACAAGTGGATTTTTAACCGTGATATTTACAGATGTGTCATATAATGCCGCCCTAACTCTAATAGATACGTCTTTACTTGTGAATCCGCTTTCTTTTAATGTCTTACGAATCAGCTGGGATAACTCTTTGTTGCTCATTGTGTAATAACTCATAGCTTATTCTCCTTTTCTTCTTTTTTTGAAATCCGGCGGTTGCGTTGGGGCTACGGCTTGACCGCCGCCGGAAAGGTTAGAACTTGCTCGGCTTTTCGTACCGGATAACCGGAACTATTTCACCGGATTCCAAAATCTGCAAACCATTGTACATTGGGCCGTTAAGCCCCCAGAGCTTCGGCTGCCATTGCAGTTCTTCCCGAGTCTCTGGGCTGTAATGTGTCCCGTAAATCAAGGCCCGCATTTCTTCCAGTGTCTTGATCTCTTCGGGGAGATCGTAAACACATTTTCCGACCGTTGATGTTCCAATTATCATACTGTTTTCCTCCTTATAACTACTGACATAGCAGCTAATAACATTTCGTGGACTTTGCTTTCCTCTCTGAATGTGTATTTGTCTTTGCCTGTCGCTTTCATCCAGATGATTGAATAAAAGCAATTGATACTTGATAAAGCTTTAAGGATAGTGTCTTTCATTTTATTCCCTCTCTTTCTCCCGGATCAGCGTCCGGGGGTGAATGTTTTTTGTTTTCCTTTGATGGTTATATAATACACTAAAATTTAATGTATGTCTATTGACATTATACACTAAAATATGCAGTATATAAAAACAACGCTTTGTGCATATTGTACATTGCGTTTTAGTGTATAAAAATGATATAATAATCTATATAATAAGGAGGTAAGAGCATGATTAAATATAAACGAAATATAATTGATATGATGGCAAAAAAAGGGGTTACTACTTATATAATAAGGAAAAACAAGATATTTACGGAAAGCCAGTTGCAGCAACTCCGCAATGACCGCCTTGTGACACAGGAAACGCTTGATAAATTATGTACTATATTAGAATGCCAGCCGGGTTATTTACTGGAGTATTTGCCCGATGAAAATACAAAAGATTTTGAAGAAAAAGTATTGACATACATTAAAAATTAATGTATACTAAAGACAGTTAAAGAAGACAAGCACACAGCCCCAGAAGGGGCGGATCAGGAGGGAAAAATGATTAGAGTAAATGGATGGACGAACCACATGGAGAAAATCGGAAACAAGGAATACCATGTTTCTGTAGACAGCTATAAAAACTATCTTGTTAAGATTTACAACGGGGCGGAAATATTTCCATCCCAGACGGTTACCTTTGGGGATCTCGGCAAAGTAGAAAGCTTCCTGAATGAGGAAGCGAGAAAAAGCGGAAATGAAAGACGTTTCCGCGGTACATATGAATGGGGAGGAAGTAAGAAATGAAGAAGTTATATGATGTGGTCAGCAAGGCCACAAAAATTAACAAAATAACAGGGGAAGAAATCCCGGCGGAAGTGTTCCACGGTCCATATACGATCGTTGGACATGACGAGGCACGTTTTTACGTGCAGCACGGGAATGAAGGCAACTTCTTCCCGGAGGGCGTCGAGGGATGCAGCGAAATCGTCCCGAGAATTTCGGGATTTCTGAAGAGCCAGTGGAAACTGGTAGAAAGATAAGGAGGGTAAGAAATGCAGGAAATTTACAGGAGTTTTGAAGGGAAGTTAAATGTTGATTGTCAGGACGGATATATTATCCTCGAGTTGAAAGAAAGATACCAGATTGAATGGTTGAGTGTCTGGGGGAAAACGCAGAAAATACGAGTGAAAAAAGATCTGCTTCCGGTGGAAGATTTCGGAAACGAAAAAAGAATATCAGAACTTTTTTATGATATCGAACACGGATGTCTCGAAGGGTGTTCATATCGGTATAGAGGTACATGGTACAGTTATGAAAAAATAATGGAGATTCAAAGGAAAAACCAAAGTAACAACTGGCAAGCGTATGTGTAAAACAAACGATTAAACAAGGGAGCAAGAGGATAACCACAAACAAGCCGGAATATTTGGATGTAAAAAAGCCCTTGGACAATCTCCAGGGGCTTAAACTCTGTTTTGTGGCGGCTAACGAGGGGAGAGCAGACCCGCCGCCGAAGTCTGTTAAATTATTCATAGCACACAAGCGTTTGTTTTGTCAAGAAAAATATTTTTTGCTTTTGGCTTGACAGGTTTTTATAAAATGTGCTATCGTGTCACTAACGAGGAACTCAGGAGGGGCGAGCTAATCGAAAATTAATAAAAATCATTCAGCCAGGTAACCGGATCAGACGCCGGAAGCCTGGCTTTTTCTGTGCCAAAACGCCCTATAATTATATTATATATATAATCCCCTATTAATTAATTCTATACAGTACTGTATAATAACATCTTTTAAGCCCCTCCTAGATTCTGAGTTGATTAATATATACTTAGATACACTATATTATAATATATATAGCTCTATAACGCTGTATATTGAGTTATAACGGATTATTTTATCAATAGGTCTTTTATTATACTTTGAGCAATAAAAATAAATTTATGCTTGCATTAAAGATTTATATGTGCTATTGTAAATGGCAGATAAGCAAATACATTTACGATTTTTAAACAAAGGACGATTATAAACTGAAAAAGCATTCACGGAACTTCCAGCGCTGGTTGTAGCTGCTGGGCGTGTTCTTCGATTGCTGACCGGTTTGTTATCGCCCTTTTTATTTTGCTAAATTAACAGATTAACGTTGTAAAGTGAGGTGATACAGTGCAGAATACAGACAACAACGTGTTAGATACGTTTAAACAGGATACAAAGAGATATTTAGATATATTTTGCGCTGAATATGGTATTGAAGACCTTATGAAAGCGCCTCAGAACACATTTGAATCAGCTCTTAGTTATGCAGGGGATTATGTATTTCTGAAGCCTGAAAACGTAACGCTCAAGTACAACAGGCAGACTATATTAGATTGCGATAATGCAGAACTGATTAATTATATACTTGACTATTATATATTTATATGTGGTGTATATAACAAGGAGTCAAATATACAAGGGTTTGCTAAATATATTAAGATCAGCGAACAGACTATGTACAACTGGATAAATGGAGAGTATAAGACAAAGATATATATAGATACAGACGGCAATGTTATCAAGGATATACAGGAGTGGAAGTTGAATAAGAGAGGGGAGTATAGGGAAATAGCAAGCACAGCACACCTTGACCTAATCAAAAAATTAAATGCGAATGACGAACACTCACTTGCAAACATCGGAATCAGTGATAAGAATAACACAGGCGTGGCGATGAAGCTCAATTCTAAATTCGGATGGAATGCACCAAACGGACGGAGCGCAGAAGAGAACAACGGAAAGCCAAAGCAGACGGCGCAGCAGATCGCGGACAAGTACAAGGATGCGCTGGAGCTTCCGGAGATGGAACGACCGAAGCTGTGAACACGAAAACAGCCAAAACACAATATATTGTATTGTTCAAGACTGAAACACAATATATAGTTTGTTGCGATGTATAAATAGGGTGTACTTAAAATGCACAATGAACAGCACGAGAAAATTTGTGCAATATGACGAACGAAAAGCGGCGTTAACTTCCTCTGACTACTGCCGAAGGCCGAACAACAACAGCGTGATCCGGTGCAGCGGGTCCCATGGGGCGGTGGGCTGACCGGATAGCGTACGGATGAGACGGGGACCCCCTTGGAGGGAAAGCCACCAGGAGCCGGGTGAGCCCCCAAAGCAAATAAAATAACAAAAAGGCCCTTTTCACATGGCAGAGATAGTGATTGCAACACGACAAGCCGTAAGCCTTAACGGTTTCTCTGCCAACACAAAATAAGACAATACCAAGAAAGGCAGGTATGAAGAATGAATGAAATGATGATTTTTAGCAATCCAGAATTTGGAAACGTAAGAACAGTGACGATAGACGGAAATCCTTGGTTCGTTGGAAACGATGTAGCAAAAGCATTAGGATACGTAAAAGAACGAAACGCCATTGCTAATCATGTCGATAAAGAGGACGCCCTGAAATGCAGCCTCCCTTCAAACAGCGGAGTACAGGAAACAATCGTGATAAATGAGAGCGGTTTGTTTTCACTTATACTATCAAGCAAACTCGATTCTGCAAAAAGATTTAAACATTGGGTAACAGCAGAAGTCCTTCCTTCTATCCGTAAAACTGGAAAGTATGAAGTTGGTCAGAAACAAGATTCTTACCAGATAGCTGATCCAATAGAACGAGCTAAAAGATGGATTGAAGAACAACAGGAAAAGCAGTTACTTGAACAGAAGGTGCAGGAGCAGAAGCCCAAAGCAGAGTACTTCGATTCTCTTGTAGACAATAGACTGCTCACAACATTTCGGGACGCTGCGAAAGAATTTCACATGCCACCCAAGACGCTTACGAAATGGCTGGCAGATAACGGGTATATTTATCGAGACCGGCATAATATCATCAAGCCGTATGAACAGCACCGAAAATCCGGACTTTTCCAGATGAAAGATTTTTCAACGCCTTATGGGTATTCAAATGTTCAAACATATATCACTGTAAAAGGCAAAGAAACATTTCGACTGTTACTTCAGGGACAAGGACTGGTTAGGGCATAAAAAAAGAGAACCATTACGGTTCCCTTTTGAGATCATCAGTGGTCAGTTTGATTGATACATCTGGTTTTGGTTCAATTATCAATTGACATTCCAGAAAATCAAGAATCTGAATTAGTTCATCTGCGGATATGCTTCCCCTTGAAAATTTATTTGCAAGTGATTGTGGGAGCATCCCAAGGTGCTGAGCTAATTGAACACTGGTTACTTTTTTCATCTTCATTATTTGCTTTATTTTATCAGAAACCATATAAATACCTCCTATTAACATTATCATAATCAAAAACGTTTCAATAGTCAATAAAAAATACTCATAAATATGTATGAACCACTTGCAAATATAATCAATTAAATGTATAATTGACTCATAAATAAACGGGAGGGATTATACATGAAAATTGGATATGCAAGAGTATCAACAGTAGAGCAGAACGAAGCGAGACAGATGGAGGCATTGAGAGAAGAAGGCGTCGATAAAATTTATATGGATAAGAAGTCCGGAAAGGATTTCAACCGTCCTGAGTACCAGAACATGATTGCTTCCCTTCAAAAAGGCGACGTACTGGTGATCCATTCCATTGATCGACTTGGAAGGAATTACGAAGAAATTATAGCTGAGTGGAGAAAAATTACAAAAGAGATTGAAGCAGATATTGTTGTCCAGGACATGCCATTACTTAACACCACGCAAAACAAAGATTTAACCGGAACTCTGATTGCTGATATCGTATTGCAGCTTCTTTCATACGTAGCTCAGAGAGAACGTGAAAATATTCGCCAGAGGCAGAAAGAAGGAATTGCGATTGCGAAAGCTCAAGGGAAATATAAAGGACGAGCAAAAAAAGAGGTAGACAAAGAGCTCTTCGAGAAAACAAAGCAAAGATGGCAGGCTGGGGAAATCACCAAAGTTCAGTTTGCCGAAATCATGGGAGTGTCAAGAGGAACACTATATAAAATGTTGGGAGGGGAACAGTAATGATAGACTTTACAAATAAGTGTGTTATCACAGAAAGCGATGTTGAATCAGCGAAGCTTCTTAAGATGGCAATTTCTCAAGGCTTTGCGCTTCCGAAAGGCGAAAAAGTAATGGAATCATGCAGATTTTTCCGTTTTATCGGAAGCCCGTATAAAAGCGTGATTGCGCTGTCAGCAGTAACACAGGAAATGCGTGATCGAGCTATATTATATTCGCATTTATTCGGGAATGAGTTGGAAGAATTGATGAAAATTTCTGATTTGGCTGCTAGGTGGTGCCGTACATATGGATACAATCATCTCAGTGTATACGCTAATGAAGAAGCTGACATATACACTGGGCGCGGGATTGCTAAAAACAAAGATGGTGCAGTGCAAGATGTGAAAATCAAATTAAATAAGCCACGTAAAATAACGGTAGCTGAGCTTGAAGAAAAGCTAGGTTATCCAGTAGAAATAGTAAGTTGAGGATACATCCTATGAAAAAGAATAATCCACAAGGTGAATCCATTCGTATCCGGTTGCCGTACCAATTGGAGCAAAGACTTATAGCTGAAAAGAACCGAACCGGCAAAAGCGTGTCACAGATCACCCGTGAAGCCTTGACACAGTATTTTCGGAAAAGGTAGGTAAAAGACGATGCTTGAAAAATTTTTTAAAAAACAAAAAAGGTCTTCTGAATGCCATCCGCTTGAAAAGCCTTTAGCTCATGACCGCTCGTACGAGTATCATCACAAGAAAGCTGTTCTGGAGGACGGAATGCTGTACGATACAGAATCGGCGAAAAAGGTTTTTACGGATGAAGCAAGTTTGGAATATATCGCACTCGGAAGAGCAGTGCAAAGAGCTTACTTCTTAACTCCGAACGGAAACTGGTTTTCAGCTGAAGAAAAAATCGAGACTGAAAGCGGAATCACTGATGTCGGCGATTATCGTATACAGGTCACAAAAACCATTTACACATACAGTGATCTTCGAATGGAGCAAAAATACAAGGTTAAAGACCTGATTGGAAGAAATGACTATGAATTATACAAAAAATATTTTGGAGAGGTAGAAGAGGCATGAATAAAGAAAAAGAAATCTATGAACTGTTACCGTCAGAACCAGTTGACGTAGCAGCTATGCTGATAAAAGCAACGATTGTTACGGACGCACCGGTATTCGCACTATCCCCAATGCTTGAAGGCAAAATGGTTGCAATTCCGAAATACGATCCGGTTCAGCTTCAGGAAATCGCAGAGCACCTTCTGGTGTACTGTAACGCACAGGAAAGGGGATACGAAAATGTCTGTTGTGAAGATTGTAAATCCGAATCCATATGACTGGAGGGGGACACAGTGCTTTATTGACGGACATAAAGTACCGAGGGTAAAATCAGTTGATTTTCATGTTTCGGTCGATGAAGTACCGACGTTTAACTTTGAAATGATGGGAAGGCCGGATATCGAAATGGAATGTCTGGCACAGATTAGTGTTAGTTCTAAATCAATTACTGATGCGATTTCAGTTTTAAGACACGAACTGCTTCAACATGGAGAAATATACCAAGGATTCAAATCAAGCCTGAAATCGGCTCTGGAAATCTATTCTACATATGGACTTCCATTTGAACCGGAAGAAGAGACAGCAGAAAAGATTCTTGATTTCATGATTGGAGAAGAACGATGAGGACGATATTCACGATAATCGCACTTGCAATCAATGTTCTGATGTTCGTTTCGGCAAGCTCCGAGATCGTGACAAATAACAACAAAGACAAATGGGAATCTGCCGCTTGTTCGATGATTCTCGTTGGAACTGGAATAAGCGCGATTTTATTTTTGACATCCCTGTGAGGTGAAAAAAATGTTACTTGCATTTCCAATGGTTTTGATCCCGCTGATATTGGTAGAGCGGATTAAAATAATAAAAGCAAAGGTACAGTCCTCGCCGTATGGACTTGGAGGAAGGTTTATCACGGACAGGACGAGGCATGAAATCCCTAGATAGCCTGTATCGGTACGGATTTATAATAATGAAACAGATATCCAAAACCAAATTTCCTCCAAATGAGTTACGACTGATACAGGCGTTCCAGGAAAAACATAAATATATCAATGGTGTTTTTGAAGTATATCACGTGCGGCAGGGTTGAGCGACTGCCGCAACATAGCGCATTGGCGAAGCGGTAACGCAGCGGACTTTGACTCCGTTATGCGTGGGTTCGAATCCCACATGCGCCGCTCTGCATCGGGCTTCATCTTCCCTTTGATGCAGATTGGATTTTCTTTTTCCTTTTTTTAACGAAATACCCTTTACCACCTATCGCAACGGCGATGTCTAAAGGAACAGTCAAATGTTCCGGGTGGTTTTAACCTTTGTTGCAGCTGGCGGTCAAGAACTGCAACAGTAGTAAGAAGACAGATATCGCAGCGACCCTGTATCTTTTTGCTACTCAGGAAGCTTAGCTCAGTTGGTCAGAGCAACCGGCTCATAACCGGTCGGTCCTGGGTTCGAGCCCCAGAGCTTCCATTTCTCCCAAAGCTATCCATCCGTTTTATGGATAGAAAAAACTGCCGAATGTGTGTATGTGGGTTGTTTTTCAGAAGGTACGTAACGGCGTAGCCGGATTGAAAAAGCAACTTCCCGTTCGGCACTGTCTCTGAGTTGAATATGTCGCCAATGAGTGCACGTTGACGACAGGGAGTTTTCAAGAGACCTTTTAGGAATAATCCTCCGAAACAACTCCGTGGGACTGACACGGATGAAAACAGTCTAGTGGAAAGCATAACACGATAAACCTATTGCTAACCCGGTGCAATCCGGGTTAAGGCAGGATGGAGAAGTGGAATCTCACAAGGTTCATATCCTTGAGAACGGCGGTTCAAATCCGTCTCCTGCAATTAATTCGTTCGTTCTATGCTGTCAGTGCACGGGCGGTCTATGGTTCAAGCGGATTAAACCCATGGGAAAAGGTTGATGTTTATCCTGAGGACTGCTGGGCAGTACGAAAAGCATATCATTTATATGTTGTGCAAAATGGAAATCATCTCATTCATTTACCGAGGTGATCAGCCGTGGTAAGCGGCACGGAATGTAGCTCAGTGGTAGAGCAACGTATAAACTATGCGTCGCAGGTTCGATTCCTGCCATTCCGATTCCGGTAAATTGCCATTATCGGAAAGCATTTCCAAAATGCTCAAATTTACCTTCTGATTGGTTCCGGTGGTTCACGTTGGGTGACGATGCGTGGTTCAAGTCCACCCGCCGGACTTTTTTATTTTTGGTAGTAACATTATGGAAAAAGATCATTGTTGCACATGCAAATGGTACGCACTGGAAGAAGGTGTCTGCTGTAATGGTGAAAGCGAACATCGTGCAGATTTCAGATACTTGGATGACAGTTGTGAATGTTGGGAGGGTATTGAAAATGAGTAAAATATCAGTGCTGTACATGGCGGTTGATTATAAAGATGCTCACGATTTTTTGATATGGTTAATTTATAAAACACGTAGTGATATACCAATAGTAAGGTTCGACAGAAAAAGATACTTGTTGGAGACAGATAAATGCGTTGTTGGAACATTCATCTTAAACCACCCATGTAGGGGCAGAGCACTTCGCAATAGCGCTGATTTTTTCTTGCAGAGCAATAAACCATTTGAAGCACGATTGAGAATAATTAAAGACTTATATTGGTCATCACTACAAGGGATTGCAGAACTTGGAATTAACGCAAAAGAAATTACAAAAGAGCAGCTTATTAAACTGCTGATATACGGAGATACGGAATGAAAGTATTTGGTAAAGAAATCAAAGACGAATGTTCCAAATGTGGAAACATCCTTGAGTGCGAATTGTTTCGTCAGGGGCATGGAATAAAACAGGAACGTGAGAACATAGCAAAGATGATCAAGTGCCAGATGAATCACAGGGAGGAAAGAGAGAAATGAACGAACTGAAGGTATTAAATGAGCAGGAAGTGTTAGGAAAACAGTTTAAGGTTTACGGAACAGCAGAGGAACCACTGTTTGTGGCGAATGATGTTGCGGATTGGATTGAGCATAGTAACGTAACAGAAATGCTTAGAGGAATTGACGATGATGAAAAACTGGTCTCAACAATCCTTAGGGCAGGTCAGAACAGACAAATGAATATGCTTACCGAGAACGGACTTTACGAAGTCCTGATGCAGTCCAGAAAGCCGATCGCAAAGCAGTTCAAGAAAGAAGTCAAAGAGATTTTGAAGACTATCCGTAAGCACGGCATATATGCTACAGACAATGTGATCGATAACATCTTGAATAATCCAGATTTCGGCATCGAGCTTCTGACTAAACTGAAAGAGGAACGTGCTGCAAGAGTAGAAGCTGAGAGAAAGAATGCTATCCTGATGCACGTCAACAAAACATATACCATTACTGAAATTGCCAAAGAGTTGGGGCTGAAATCAGCAATGCAGCTAAACCGAATTCTGGCAGAGAAAAAGATACAGTATCAGGTCAATGGTACGTGGTTAATGTACTCCAATTACAGTGACTGCGGATATGAGGAAATCAAACAGGAAGTATTGGATTCTGGAAAAGTAATCTACCACAGGCGAATCACACAGATGGGACGGGAGTTTATTCTTGGTTTGTTTGAGAAAACGGCTTGATTGCGAAAGGAGAATTACCATGATTGAAAAGCTCTTCAATCTCTATATAAAGCACAAGACAAAGAATCTTACAAGGATTCCGTTGTTCACAATGACTTTTGATTGGAAGAAGTTTCAGAAAGACGGTAAAAAAGATAGTTGCATAATGTACACGATACATCCGGATATTGCAAAGGACCCAATCTTAAAAGAAAAACTCAGTGAATGTGTGGATTATATCCGTGATAACTACGATATGGAAATATTTACCAAGATTTGATGGGAGGAAACCATGAGAATTGAAGATATGAAGAACTGGACGGTAGATCAGCTGAAGAAGGAAGTTGTCCGACTATCTGAAGAATGTGAGAAAAGACAGCATGAAATTTTGGATTTACAAGAACGCCAGATTGAGCTGGAAAGAGATTGTGATGTGATGATGATGTATGGAGAACCTGAATTAATTAACGATGCGCAACCAGATAAAAAGGAGACAGATTTTACTGCAAGCTTAAAAATGTATAAAAATCAGCACCAGTCTGACTGTATCACAATCAATCAGCTTCAGACCGCATTGGACGTACTTGTTGACCGATATGCAAATCTGAGAAAGATTCATGGGGTAGGCTAATATGAAAGAATTTAAAACAGCATCTGGAACGATCAAAATTAAAGAAATAATTCCATTGAATACATGGAAATTTCCAATTGAAGTGAACGGACGACTTAAAACAATTAAAAAAGTTTTGAAAAAAGAGCCATGCGTAAAAGATATTATACATATTATATTCAAAGAAATAGTTTTTTTTGATGGAGAACTTGCAACACAACTATCAAATGAACAATGGCTTGCTTATACCTTGCGATGTGAAAGTGGTTGCACGAAAATAACAACGAAAAAGCTAATATTGGAAGAACCGTTCTATGACGTGGAACAAGCCAAAACATTGATTTACGGGATTGAAGCCGAGGGAGAATATGACATATCAAATAATTATCTACGAATGCACGGAATCCCTATGGTACGTAGAGTTGCAGGACGAAAAGGAGTGAGAAAAAATGAGCATTAAATCAGCATTTGAATCTGAGGGGATAGATTTCTCTCAAGTAATGAATCCACCGGAGCCGTGGGACGAACAGGCATTAATAAAAAACATAAAAGGAAGCGTATGGGCGTGCTGCCCGTTTTGCCAGAAAAAGGCACTTCCAATTAGCCCAGAGACAAAGATTCAGCATCTTAAATTGAAGTGTAAGGGGAGCAATTGCAAGAAAGAGTTTGAGGTGAATATATGAAATATGGTGCAGTGAATTATCCCATTAAGATTATTGATGAAGAAATCATTAATGCACTGGCAGACATTGAAATACATCATGAAGAAGATAAACGAATTGTTTTGGTAGAATGCGTCATGAATTACACTGATCTTCCGGAGGAATGCATTCTTGAAATTGGATATCTTAAAAGAAAATTCAAACTCGTGCATATCGACTCAGCTACAACAGGATCTGGAATATATAAACTTAAATTCATATTTGAGCGAGTAGAAGATATAAATAAAAAAGATGAGTGGTGGGATTCGTTTAGAAGCATTGTGAGGTGAGCAAATGATATGGAATGAAGAAATATCTTTTGATGGATTCCAAAAGAAGATTGATGAGTGGTACAAGGATAAAGACTTTGAACTGTGCGATCCACCAATCAGTGCTCAATTTGCTTTAGACTTGGTTTTCAAGACGTTGGTAGACGATAAAGAAGATTATCCGTATCTCACAACTATGCCTGAAAACACAGAACAGACGAACAGCATTATGCTTGATTTGATTCTTCGGAAATACAGCCGCAAATATAGAAAATACTTGAAATTAAAAAAGAAAAATAAATAAATCAGTCAAAGAGCCACATGAGAGCCAGACTAAATCCTAAGAAGAAAGGAGGTCTGGCTCTATTTTTATGCAAAAATTTACAGAAGGCTCATTTGAATGGTATCGGGCAGTCTTAAATCAAATCATCAGTGGAGATATGTCTGTTTACCAGAATCAGAAAGACTGCCTTGATCTGTTATTAAACATGAACATTGATTTGCCGTTTACGGAGAATTTAGAAGCACGGCAAATGGCAATAAAAGTAAGTAAGTATGCTCATAATGTAGCCGCAAGACAAGCTGCATTGACGGGAAGCGGTAATTTTGATGATATCTACTGGCAGTGTTTGCTGTTGGAAGCACAGAACTATCAGGTTGACAGCGGACTCCTTTACCTTGAAAAGAACCGAATCCCGAAAGAACGATTCTACGAACCACGAAGAAATGTGTTCTTACAACATAACATCATAGGGTCACTGCAAGACCTGATGGATGACAAATTAGATATATTTGCATTAAGCGTACCTCCGGGTTGTGGCAAGAGTACTCTGGAAGATTTCTTTTTATCATTAGTAGGTGGATGGTTCCCGAATGACTTTAACCTGTCTTCGGCACACAGCAGCATTTTGACACGTTCCCTTTATGATGGCGTTCTGGAAATTATCAATGATCCCGTGGAATACACGTGGCATGAAATATTCCCGAACGTAGAAATTCAAGGAACAAACGCAAAGGAAACTACAGTCAATCTCGAAAGAAACGGACGATTTAAGACATGGACATTTCGTTCTATTGATGGTTCTTTGACTGGTGCCACTAGATGCAATAGATTTCTTACTGCCGATGACCTTGTGTCTGGTATTGAAGAAGCTTTGAATAAGAACCGACTTGATACCTTATGGACAAAAGTGGTAAATGACTTACGTTCCCGTAGACTTGAGGGATGCAAAGAGTTTTATATTGCCACCAGATGGTCAGTACATGACCCTATTGGAAAACTGCAACAACTGTATGCCGGAAACCCACGGGCAAGGTTTATTGCAGTGCCAGCACTTGATGAAAATGGAAAGAGCAATTTTCTGTTTACGGTAAATGGGTTCTCCGAGAAATATTTCAATGATGCTAAGGAATCCATGGATGAAATTTCTTACAACTGTCTTTATCAGCAACAACCGGTAGAACGTGAGGGATTATTATTACCGCCGGATAAATTAAAACGATTCTTTTTCAGTAAAGAAGACGTGCCGGATGGATGCACGGATGAATACATCATCATTCCAGATAAAGATGCAGATGCAATATGGGCGGTATGCGATACAAAAGATAAAGGAACTGACTTCGAATCATTACCGATTGCATACCAATACGGAGATAAATTTTTCTTTCCTGATGTGGTGTTTGATGACACTACAGACTATGACATTTTGGATAGCAAGACAGCAGATATTTTGATAAGGCATAACCCACATAAGATTCGTTTCGAATCAAATAATGTCGGAAACCGCGTGGCACACAATATTCAGAAAATGATTACTGGAAAGTGCAGAGCTGAAATTGAGACAAAACCAACGTCGGCAAATAAAGAAACAAAGATTCTCGTAAATTCGGACTATATAGCAAAACATTTTTATTTTCTGCATCCAAGTCAGTACAAAGCAAAGTCTGATTACGGATTGTTTATGGCTAATGTAACTACGTACACTACTAGGGCAAAAGTACCACATGATGACGGAATCGATTCTTTGGCTATGATGGCTGAGTACACACAAAATCCATTAGGCGGTAAAGCCACAGCAATGCAGAATCCATTATGGGGAGGGAGAATGAGATGAACACACGACAATATCTTGAGCAAGTGCAAGATTCTGATAGAAAAATACAGAACAAAATACAGGAAGAATACCGCTTAAGGCTTTTGGCAACCAGTATATCTTCTTTTTCAAATGGAGATAAAGTGCAGACTTCCGGTGGGAAAGACCGTGTTGGTGATGCTGTAACCAGAATTGTTGAATTGCAACAGGAAATAGCATCTGATGTCAAGGAACTGGCAGAATTGCAAATGAAAGTTTCCGGAGATATCAATGACATGGAAAACTCCATGTACTCATCCTTACTCCATAAGAGATACATAGAATTTAAAAATCTGGTCACGGTCGCAGACGAGATGGGATATTCCGTACAGCATATCCGTTCTTGCCATGGAAAAGCTATTGAAGCTTTGCGGAAACAAAAGCATTTTGAAAGTTAATATGTTTTAATATGGAATCATATGTTCTATGTATAATATAATGTAACCTGTAAAACGAGCATCGGAGAACAATCCGGTGCTTTTTTAATGCCCGAAAATGGGAGGTGTAGGCAGTGGGCAGAAATAAAATGAATTTCATTGACTTATGCCGGGGCGAGTTTGGCCGCAAAATTGCCTATACCGGTGTAAGCCAGATCACAACAGCAAACGTCAGAAAAGTTATTTCTGATACAATCGGCACTCATAACCGGAATAGGGTACTGATTGATTATCTGTACCGGTACTACAAAGGAGACCAGCCGATTCTCTATAGAGAAAAAGTGGTGCGACCGGAAATCAACAACCGTGTATGCGAGAACCATGCACTGGAAGTTGTCCGCTTCAAAGCATCACAGACATACGGCGAACCTATCCAGTATGTGTGCAAGAAGAAGAAAGCCACAGAAGAAGCAAATGAGCAGGTAGATTTATTCAATGACTATCTGGACGAAGCGAATGCAGAAGCTAGAAACATTGAACTAGGTACTTATCAAAGCGCTGTAGGAACCGCATACAAAGCAATTTTGAAAGAAGATGACTGGACAAGCGACAGTGAGTTACCGCCGTTCCGGATTTTTATACCGTATCCGGGGGATTGTTACATTGTTTATTCCCGTAAGAACGGAAAACCGATGCTCTCGGTTCAGATTCTTAAGGACGAGAACGAACAACAATATTATTTGTGTTTTTCAACAAAACAATATTTTGAAATTCAGAATGGGCAGATTACAAAAACCGGCATCAATGGTTTTGGCGGAATCCCGGTAGTTGAGTACCCGAATAACCACGATCGTCTTTCTGATATCGAAATTGCGATAACCATGTTTGACACTATGAACAACATGCAGTCGAACAGAATGGATGGCGTAGAACAGTTCGTGCAAGCTCTTATGAAGTTTAAGAACTGTGAGATTGATGAAAGCGAATTTCTGAAAATGATTAAGCTTGGTGCGATCTCTGTAAAGGATACTGGAAATGGTTGCCAGTCAGATGTTGACCTGATGACCGCTGAACTGAATCAAACAGAAAGCCAAGTTGCAAAAGACGATATCTACAGCAACATGCTTATTGTTGAGGGAATGCCGGATAGACAGCAACAATCGTCTGGCGATACCGGTCAAGCTGTATATCTCAGAAATGGATGGGATTTTGCAGAACGCAGAGCAAAACTGGATGAACCATTTATCCGGGAAGCTGAGAAAACAAGTGCCAGAATCATTCTAAATATCATCCGACAGACCACAAAGGATATTTCAATCTCAACACGAGATTTTGATGTAAAGATAACCAGAAACCCGACAGATAACATGCTTGTCAAAGCACAGGCTCTTGACTATCTGTTTAAAAATAAAATTCATCCGCTGATTGCATTGATTACCTGCGGACTTTTCAGCGATCCACAAAAGGTATATGAAATGAGTTTGCCTTACTTGGGAACTGTATATCCCGAACTGGTAGACCCGGACGCAGAAATGCAAAAAGCGCAACAATTGATTGGTAAAAACGGTCAGAATCCGGTTGTAATTGATTCAACGGTAAATTCTTCGGCTATCAATCAAAACTCGTAAATTCAATTATCAAAGGAACCAAGGAATAACATCCAAGGTTCCTTTTTTAATACACAAAAATAATGCAACAGCCCGTGAGCGTAAATCGGGTACAGATCATGTGCGGAGCGAACCGTGTGAAAAAGTGTGATGGTCTGAAAGAAAGGAGATTTCTATGACAAGAGAACAGGCAAAACAGGTACTTATTGGTTTTGGAATCGAGGAACCGTCTGAAGAACAAGTGACTAAATACCTTGATTCTGTTGAAGCGGAGACAAAGAAAGTGAAGGAAAAAAACACTTCTCTGAAAGAAAAAGCCGATAAAGCAGATGACCTTCAAAAGGAACTGGATGATTTGAAAGCCCAGAATATGACGGATGCCGAAAGACAAGAAGCAGAGCGACAGAAGGAAAAAGCAGAAAACGAAAAGAGGATTTCTGACCTGGAAAAAGCACTTGCTGAATCCAACAGGAAAGCGCTTTCCAGTGAGATTACATCTGCTTTCGCTAATGCAGGTCTTTCAACAGAAACATATGCAAGCGCTATCAAAGCATTTTCATCTATGCCAGCAGACAAGTCTGAAGACGTAATGAAGGAAGTCAAAACTTTTGTTAATGGAATTTCCGAAGCAAATAAAGCAACTCTGGATAATGCTAAATCTGAATGGGAGAAAGCAGTTCTTGACAATACTCCGAATCCAGGTGGCGGAAATTCAGACAAGGGACAGAAAAAAGATGATAACGATAGTCCGGCAGCTAAGTACGCAAAAGCTTACTCAGCACGCATGAACCCAAAAACAGAACCGGCAGGTGACAATGCACCGGTTAATTTTTAAGTAAGTAAAGGAGATTTAGATTATGGCTTTTATGAAAACAAAACAGTATGAGTCAACTCCCAACATTCTCGAATCTGAGGTTGGACTGGTACTGAAAACTTACACCGCAGACGCAACAAATGCAACGGCAGTAAATGATAAAAAAATCATCAAAGCAGGTTCCGTGTATCCGACAAATGGGACTAGTGCAAAAGGAATCGTATTTGAAGATGTTGATATGACAGATGATGCTAAAAGACCGATTTCCGTGATCGTAGCAGGACGTGTCCTTGAGAAAAGGCTGCCAGTCACAGTCAACGAAACTGCAAAAACAGAGCTTACCGCGCAGGGAATTGTTTTTGTAACCACAACAGATCCAGTATTTTAAGGAGGTATAACCAATATGCCATACAATGTATTAGAAGCTATCACAGCAGAAGAAAGATTAAATTTCGCTCAGAATTTTTCTGTGGCAAGACCTGGTATCCTCGATACCATTTTTCCAGATGTAAAGACACCGTTTTGGAAAGCCGAGTATTACAGACTTATGGCTGGACAACGACTGCCGGAGGTAGCATTTGTTCACGCTCTTGATACCGAAGCAGAAATCGGCACCAGACCGGGATTCGAGAAAGTTCTGACTGAAAAACTCTTTATCAAGAGGAAGATCAATCAGTCTGAGCGTCTCCAGGAAGCTATCGAAAACGGCGTTCCGGACAACGAAACTCTTACAAACTTCGTTTTTGACGATGCGACAAACCTGTTCGAAGGTGTTGTTGGAAGGGCAAACATCATGAAAGGCCAATTCCTTTCAACCGGTATGGTAAAAATTGATGAAAACAATGTAAAAATGGATATCGATTATGGCGTACCAAGTTCTGCAAAGGTCACTCTTACCAACTGGTCTACAGCAGATGCGGATATCATGGGCGATATTCAGAAGATGGTAACTGTAGCCGAGGATTCCGGATACGTAGTAACAAATGCAGTTACATCTCTGAAGATGATCAACTACATGAGAAGCAACACAGCTATGCAGACAGCTGCTCTGGGAGCTGCGAATAAACGCCTCCTTACCAGACAGGAGCTTGCAAATCTGCTCATGCAGGAGTACGGAATCACCGTTGGTCGTTGCGACGAGAAATTCCGTTACAGAAAAGCAGACGGAACTCTGATGACCGGAAGATACTTCAAAGAGGATGTGTTCACTCTCTACGAAACTGATGCAGGCGGTTCCTTCGGTACTGGACTTTGGGGACCAACACCGGAAGAGAATGAATACAGACAGTTCATCCAAGAAGAGAATCGCTCTTTTGTTACTCTTTCCATGTGGGCTACACAGGATCCAGTTGCTGTTTGGACAAAAGCATCCGGTATGTTTATTCCGGTAGCACCGAAAGCCAATGGCGGTATCGTTATCGGTACAAAGGGGGAATAAACGGGCATAGCCTTGATGAAAACAGCCAGTCACCGTCTGTAGCAAGTGTTACACACAAGTATACAGAAAGCGAGCTGTCCAGTATGACTGTGGCTCAACTGAGACAGCTTGCAAGTGACAATGGTTATGCCCTGACTTCCACAAACAAGGCTGGTATCATATCAGAAATTATAGCGCAGCAAGGGTAGGTGAAATGGCATGGACGAACAGCTTACAAGCGATCTGACAACATATCTGGAAGGTGATGAACTGACCGCAAGGATGATTCCCTTAGCAGTCAAAAGAGCTATTCGGTCATTCCAGAAAAAACGCAATTATCCTGAGAGTTATACGAAAGAAAGCATCAATAAAGATATGGACGAATGCTATGATTGTATTTTCGATTTGGCTCTTTATTTTCTTGTGAAACAGGGAGTTGAATTTGAAACATCTCATTCGGAAAATTCTGTAAATGCAGGATGGAACTCTGAGACAGAGATATTTGTTAATCACGGCGTTTTTCCCTTTGCCAGAGGAATCTGACAGAAAAAGTAGGTTGAGAACGTGACGCATTTCCTCCCAGGCGTTGCTGGGGTACTTCATTATGAGGTGGGAAGAAGTACAAAAAATGTAATGGGCGTGAAGGAGAGTAGCGATGGAATGTGAACAGAATTGCTTTAACGAACACCGCTTAGAAGAATTGGAAAAAGTTGTTCACGAAATAAAAGAGAAGCAGTCTAAACGTGACGGTATTTTTTTTGAACGTATCAATGCGCTTGAAACCAAAATTGTTCTTTACAACAATGATCTCGGGCACATCAAAGATACGGTGGATGAAATGAATGATAATTTAAAATCCCTCATGGAAGCCCCGGGAAAACGCTACGATACGATTGTTGTTTGCGTTATCACGGCCGTGATCGGGGCTATTGTAGGGTTTGCATTAAGCGGTATCTTTCCGGCATAATAAGCAATTCCACTTGTAAGGGAGGCGGTGGGATTATGAATTATACAGACTTTTCAGAAGATGAAAGAAAGTTTTATCTAAGCGAATCCGGGTTTGATTCCCGAGAAAAAGAATTTTTCCGGTTGAGAGTTTATGAGGAAAAAACATTGTTTGAAACAGCAGAGATTATGGGGTATAGTCCAAGAACCATTGACCGCATAAACCGAAAAGTAAAAAAGAAGATTGTTAAAGTTGCCCCGATGTATTATCGGGGCTTTTCTTTGTATCATGGCGAAAATATGGCGAAATAGTGTCGTTCAAATACTTAGGTTTCTCTCATATAATGTAAGCATAGAGAAAAGCTTACAGAGATGGGAGGAACACACTATGGCATTTTATCCATATTATCCGCAACCATTGAATCCATACCCACAAACACCGGTACAACCGTATCAAGATAGATTGGCACAGTTGCAGAACAACTACCAACAGACAATGCCTTATGGACAGGCACAAATACAACAGCCGATGCAGCAGATGCCACAGGTTGCTATGCTTTCAGGACAAATGGTTGACGGCATTGATACTGTAAAAGCAAAAGATGTGGATATGACAGGAAACCCTGTTTATTATCCAAAAACAGATGGTACAGAAATATATAAAAAGCAACTACAGGCAGATGGGAAAAGTAGGATTTTTGTTTACCGACTTTTAAATCCAGACGAACAGCAACAACCGAAATTAGAAGAAAAACCGATTGATATAGAGGCTATGTTTAATCAGCTTCGGAACGATGTTTGTTCCGAGATTTCTGAAATAAAGAATATGTTCCCGACACAAATGTCGGAAACATCGGAAGCTAAACAGCAGAACGGAGGTAAACAGAAATGAATTTCAATCCAAACGTCATGATGAAAAAGCAAGTTGAAAGAATGATTTCTCAGAGGTTCGGAAGTGTTGATAACATGATGAACGATATGAGTAAATTTGCAGGAAACAACCCAACATTGAAAAATGCTTTGGATCTGTATAAAAAAGGTGATACAGACCAGTTACATCAGATTCAGCAAAATGTATTTAATGAAAAGCACTTATCTCCAGATGGAATTATTCAGAAATTTCTTGGATTATAACACTTCCCCATGATTGGGTGATTTAAAATCGCTACAATTTGGGATGACAGCCGCGGATGTCTCCTATTGTAAATAAAATTTATAAGGAGACTAAAAACATGATGAATGGTTCTAATTACAGTCTTAGCGACATTGCAGCTGCTACAGGCTCTAATAACCGTGCCAATGACATGTGGGGCGGCGATGGTTTTTCACTTATTTGGCTCGTACTGATCTTCGCAATCTTCGGATGGGGAGGTTTCGGCGGCTGGGGCGGTGGCTTCGGCGGTAATGGTGGAAACGGTGCTAATGGTGCCGGTTTCCAAGGATGGGCTACACGTGCCGATATCAACGAGGGCTTCGCTCTTAACGATATCCAAAACGGTATCAGAGGTATTCAGCAGGGTATCTGTGACAGCACATATGCACTTAACAATACCATGCAGAGTGGCTTCAACGGCATGAACGTTGGAATGCTTCAGGGCTTCAATGGCGTTCAGCAGGCAATTAACGCTGATACTGTAGCCGGTATGCAGAATACCAATGCATTACAGTCTCAGTTAGCAAATTGTTGCTGTGAAACAAGGGAAGCTATCCAGGGTATCAACTACAACTTAGCTACCAACACTTGTGCTCTTCAGAACACAATGAACAACAACACCAGAGACCTTCTGGAAAATCAGAACAGCAACACCAGAGCAATCCTTGATTTCTTGACAAATGATAAGATTGCAACATTACAGGCAGAGAACTCTGATCTGAAACGTGCTGCATCTCAGGATCGCCAGAGCGCACTTCTTACAACTGCAATGGCATCTCAGACACAGCAGTTAATCAATGCAATCAATCCGGCAGCTATCCCGGCATACGTTGTTCCGAATCCGAACACCTACTACGGTGGATGCAACGGATACAACAACGGTTGCTGCTAAGTAACTCACCCTTAGAGGTTGACTAATTCTAAGAGGTGGGTTACGGCTCACCTCTTATTTGATTGAGAGGTAGAAGTATGAGTTGTAAAAATGTTTGTAAACTCTGCAATCATCTTGTGATAAGCCAAGCTGTTGCGTTTACCGGTGGTAATCTTATGATTACACTTCCAGCAGGTAGTTATAACAATGGTGAAAAATATTGCATTGTGATTGCACAGAGCATACCAGAAACCACTACGATTAACGCTCCGGTGGTGATTCAGATAGGAACGGGAACAACCCTGTATCCATTACAGAATCGTTGCTGTGCACAGGTTACGGCTTGTGGCGTAAGAACCAGAACGAAGTACGCAACCAGAGTAGCTACGAGTGCAACTGGTGGAGTATTCAAGATGTTAGGGAATCCGGCTTGTAGTCCGAATAACAATTTGACAGCAATTAATGGTACAGCCCCAACAGCAGATACACCTGTTACACAGGCTGTTAGAAAGGGGGCACTGTAATGCATAAAGTTGCAATGGAAATGGGAAAATGGGCTATGGAAAAAGCCAAGACGCATGGCTTCGATAATCTCAGTGCTCAAGACTGGGACGATCTGAAGGACTGCATGGAAGCTGTAAAGTGTGCAATTTGTGCAGACAAAGATTACAGAATCGTAGAAGCTATGGATGAATGCGAACAGGAAGAAAAGTATCTTGGACGCATGGGATATGACAGATATCGTTATTCCAATGGCAGATTTGCCCCAAAGGGCAGAGGAAGCCGTATGGGATATAAGCCGTACCTGTACATGGAAGATGATGACTGGATGGAAGAGTATCTGAACAATCCAGAGTTTGAACGCAATATGTACCGCATGGGTTATCATCCGGATCGCAGTAACATGAGGATGGATGGAACGAACCGTCAGCAGTCCAGATACGGCGAAACCTATGACAGATACAGCGAGAATCGCAGGCATTACCATGATTCCAAAGATGCAGATTCAAAACAGAAGATGGACAGTTCAATGAAAGAGTACACGCAGGATGTTATCCGTACCATGTCTGAGATGTGGTCGGATGCAGATGCGACCCTTAGACAGCAGATGAAAACTGATCTGACTAAGCTTCTTCAACAGATGAACTAAAAACAAGGCCCTTGCTACAGAAATGTGGTAGGGGCTTTTTGGTTTAAAGGCGGTGGTTTTATGCTAAGACAATTTTACATGAACGGGCAAAAATGGAAAGTTCGGTTCACTTATCCGGAGAATCCAGTGCTGGTTGACCGTACAGGTACTATGACCTGCGCTGTGACGGATGGAAACACAAGAATTATTTGGATTTCTGACGCTATTTCGGACGAATTTCTCACAAGGGTAGTTTTACATGAACTGAGTCATGCAATGATGTTTTCAAGTGGATTTCTTAAAGAACTACATAGACTTGTACCACGTGAGAATTGGGTAGAAGTAGAAGAATTGATTGCCAATCTGATTGCCGACAAAGCAAGGCAGATTTTTGAAATCGCATATGAGATTGTAGGGGATGAAGCGATACATTTTGTTCCATATTTACTGGAAAAGGTGGCGTAGGATAGACCGTTTCTTATTGTGGTGAACAGAGATATTTCACGAAATCAATTTATATATGCGGCCCCTGTCAGAACAGAAAGGATATTTGTATGAGAATTTTAAAATTTAAAGTTGAAAACCAAAAAATATACCAAGACCCAAGTTGCGATTTTACTGGACTTGTAAAAGGAACTTCTGGATATTTAAAAGCGTTCTTTTCTTTTTCACCTGAATGGAATGGATGTAAGATAGCAGCTTCTTTTTGGCGGATGGACAAAGAATATCCGATATTGGTACAAAATGGACAATGTGAAATTCCATCTAAAGCTCTTGCGTGGGATTATTTTGGGGTTTCAGTCACAGGTATAAAAGACAACGGTAAATTTATTATAACATCAGATAAAATAACGATTCCACAACGGGGGTAGAAAAATGACATCAGCACTTGATTTACTTATGTATTCAGATTCAGCAGCAGAAACAACTACATTATTAGAAAGCAACGGAATATGCACAATCGACTCCAGAACACGAACTATTTTTGTGCCTCCAGAAATCGTAGTTGGGGCGGTGCAATCTGACAAAAATGCAGAACGAATTAAATTCTCTTGCCCGAAGATAGTGGGAGATAATCTTGATTTATCAAAATTTTCAATTCGAATCAACTTTGAAAATGTAAGTAGCGTAGATCCAGACATTTCCATAAAAGACCAATACATTTGTGAAGATGCTTCTATAAACGGAGATAACATAACATTTTCATGGGTCATTGGAAAAAACGCCGCGCGATACATGGGAACAATAAGATTCATTGTCTGCGCTGTTAAGACAGATTCTGATTCAAATATCAGTATTGAATGGAACACTACCGTAGCGCAAATTCCTGTTTTAGAAGGAATCGAAGTTGACCAGCCATCTCTTGATGAAAACAACAAAGATATAATTAATCAACTTCTGGCTATTACCAAAACTGCATCTGACGAGGCGGTGAAAAATGTAAATTCCGCAAAAGAACAAGCCATTACGGACATTCAGAATGTTTTACAGCCAGATAAAACTCTTACCGTTGAAGGCGGTATTGCCGATGCAAAAGCCACAGGAAATGCGATTAGTTCATTAAGGGAAGATAAAGTTGGTGCGTATTTAACGATTACTTCATCTGAACAGCTTAGTTCGTTGGCTGATGCAGAACCAAATAGAATTTATTTAATTGGTATTGATAAACCGGATACATTACCTGATTTCCCATCTGATAATCAGTGGGGAACACTAATAACTTTTAACCATTTAAGTGATAAAAATGATGGTACGTTGCAAATTTTCAGTGAAGGAACTAAAAACGATTTTTATATTAGGCAATCGTGGCATAGTGAATTTGGTTCTTGGACTAAAATATTTGATGCTAGAAGCGATATAACTAACCTGTGGAAATATATGATGTTATATATTGCCGTGTGGATAGGCGTTAATGGTACAGTGAGTCCACCTTATGACGACATAAACACTTTTGAAATAGGTAGTATTGTATCCGGCGAATTAAAAAATGTTAAAAATACAGTAATTGATTATGGTCTCGTCATTACATTAGGTGATAAAAACCAAACTAATTATAATAAAGGTGTTATACAAATAGCTGCATCTATAGAAGATTCGTTTATTAGATGTAATTTTGGTGGTTGGGGAGAATGGATTAATTTAAAAGTAGATACATCTAATTTTGTTAAAATCACAGATACGTATAACCCAAACATTTCAATGTTTGAAAATATTGGTGTTATAGGTGATAGCTATTCAAGCGGTGGTATGGTTATTAATGGTGAAATTGTGGTTAAGTATGGTTTAAGTTTCCCGCAAGTTTTAAAACGTCAAACTGGCGTTGATTTTGTAAATTATAGCTTTGCAGGTGCTACTTGTAAAACATGGCTCACAAATACAAGTTATGGTTTAAGCAAATTAAAATCAGAGACTAAAAAACAACTATATTGTATATGTTTAGGGATTAATGATGCTGATGGGCAAGAAACACAGCCTACTGGAACAATAGATGACATTAAAGAAAATTACAATGAAAACCCAAACACCTTTTTTGGCAATATGGGAAAGATAATAAGTGAACTTCAAGAATATTCACCAAAATCAAAAATACTCATTTTCGGAATACCCAAAAAACAAAGTCAATATGTTGATTATAGCGTGCATATAAAACAAATAGCTAATAAATTTAATTTGCCTTATGTGGACAGTATGTCAAATAGCTTTATATCATCTGATGATTTTCAAAATAATATGAGTGGTGGACACCCCCTTGCTGTCGGATATTCAAGGATGGCTGTTGCTATTAAGGAATTAATAGAAAAAGCACTGTTAAACAGTTATTTCAGTGATTACACAGGTGATGTTTAAAAAATTAACTAAAGGAAGCTTTAATTAATTTATCTTAAATTAAAAAAAGTCCCCAGAACTGAGGAACTGGGGACTGGAAGATTATGAAATCTGGGGATACGTCGTTCCCTGATTTCTGCATAAGAATAACACGAAAATTAATTTCTGTCAATGGAGGGCGTATATATGAGAGGTAGACTTCGCCAGAAACAGTCTATATGGATTTCGACAGTAACAGAAAAAAACAATGGAATGGATAAAACGCTTGTCTATTCAAACCCACAAAAGAAGAACATTTCAGTATCAGCAACAGCCGGTACACCGGAGGAACTATCCGCCGGAATCGTTCCCGACTATGACCGGTACATTACGGTTTTTGACCGAACATTTCAGCCAAAAGAAGGCAACGCCTTGTGGATTGATGTCGTGCCGGAAATCAGGGAAGACGGAGCATTAATCCTTGATGGAGATAACAGCCCGACTGTTCTTCCAGACTACAGGCTTAAGAGAATCCTTGATACTCAAAAAGGACAAGTTGCCCGATATGGAATAGCGAAAATCGGTGGCAACAATGAGTAGGAAAACAATCCGGTGCAGTTTGAACCATAATTCTTTGCAGTCTGCAATTCAGCAGTTGGAAGCATACCGGAAAGATATTCAAAGGAAGAACCAGATTTTCATTGACAAACTGGCTCAAGAGGGAATACAGGTTATCCAGACCACAATGGAATCTGTTCCGACCGAAGAAAAAGGTTCTTACTACACGGAAGTTATTAATAACGGGCATGGCGATATTGTTGGTGCGGCGGTCCGGCTTTCTGGGGACAAGGTTCTTTTTATCGAGTTTAGCGCCGGTATTTCTTATGGAACGGACAGCTATCCATTACCGTCTGGCGCTGATTATGGTGTTGGTACTTACCCAGATCAAAAACACGCCTACGACCCAAACGGATGGTGGTATGTGGATGAAAGAGGACAAAAGCATCATTCTTATGGTAACAGGGCATACATGCCGATGTACCATGCGGAAGAAGCTATCATTATTCAGATACGACATATTGCAAAGGAAGTGTTTGGAAGTTAAACATCCTATACTAAAATATGGAATCATATGACACATATTTTGTACAATTAAGATGCGAAGCATCTACCGGAAAGGTAGGTGCTTTTTTCATGCTAAAAAATAACTCATAAAAGATAATTGAACAGGCAGGGTGATTAAATGCCGGAAATATTAAAAAACCCGATATCCGAGATATACAAACGCTGGAATAAAGCGATCGAACCTGTAGTTGGTAAAGGAAATTTTTCCATGGACAGAAGCCAAACTCTTGCATCTGGAAAGAAAGCCTATGCAAGACTTTATATGTTGGGAAACGTTCTGACAGAAGGAGATCTTGAAGGCGATGAATGTGCCACGGTTCCGACTGTCCAGATTGAGTGCTTTGCCGCAGGTACGAATCCAATTGCAAAAGTATATCAGATTGACGAAAAAAGCCACCAGTCCATGATTGGCATGGGATTTCGTAGAACTTACGGCCCTGAACTCATGGGTAACGTTGATGATAGCATCAAACGGCTTGTTAGCCGATACACAAGAATTTACACCGGGCAGTTGCTTGGCGAATGAAAGGGGTGAGATAGAATGGATCAGATCATGAACTATGTGAAACCGGAACTTCTGGTTGTAGCTGTAGTCCTATATTTTGTAGGCGTATTCCTCAAACAGGCTGAAACCGTAGCTGACAAATACATTCCTGGAATCCTTGGACTTCTGGGCGTAGTTGTCTGCGGAATCTATGTTTTTGCTACATCTACAGTCACAGGCGGTCAGGAAATTGCAATGGCAGTTTTTACCGCAATCACACAAGGTATTCTTGTCGCAGGATTGAGTACTTATGTGAATCAGGTCATTAAACAAGTAAGCAAAGAAGAGTAGAAGGGCGGTGATCCTTTTATCTCCCGGGCACAGGGTTACGTGCCAGAGCCGTAATGGCTCTTTTTTTATGCAGTAATTTATAGCCGAAAGGCAGAAAGGAGCCAATATGGCAGGAAATATCGCAGGAATCAGTACCGTTGGTGCTCTTACCGGTTATGCAGTAGAGACAGTAGCGGGAACAAAACCAACAAAATTCACTCAGCTTCACAGAATAAACGCTTCTGATGAAATCGCTATCGACGTTGAGACTATCGACGCATCCGCTCTTGAAGATGAAATCGAGAGAACAATCGCAGGTCGTGGTTCAACCGGCGGTACATTCAATGTAACTGTAAACGTTACAGACGAAACAATCAAAGAGTGGGAAGACCTTATCAGTGCTTACAAAACAGCTCATGCAAGTGGTCTGTCTATGTGGTATGAGGAATATTACCCGGCACTTCAGAAAGCATTTTTCACCAAAATCGAGCCGCCGACTATCATCCCTAAACCGGCAAGAGACCAGAACGGTCTTCTTACTGTTGATATGTCCCTGACTATCAATGAGTATGTCGGCCCAGACACAGCAATCAAGCCAACTGAAGGCGAATAACAAATATATCTAACTGGGAGGAAAAGATATTATGTATAAACTTTTAAAGATTGGTAACAAAGAGTACAAACTGGAATATAGCATTGAAGCATCTCTGTATGATGAATGCGTTAAGAGCGTAATGAACACACTTCTGGCAACCAGTGGCGGTGTGGACAAAACGCCGGAAGAAATGATCTCCGGCATGGCAAATATTCCGAACACAGCATTAACCGTGTTTTATGCAGGACTTCTTCAATATCATGGCGATAGTCCAGATGCAGACGGTTCTGTCCCGAATCTTGCAACTGCAAAGAGACTTGCAGTGCAGTTCATTCAGGAACATAAGGATGATGAGCAGGGTAACTTTTACGGTATCTTCGCCATGTGTCTTGACCAGATGGAGGAAGACGGTTTTTTCAAACTGACCGGTCTGGAGACGTTCATGGACGATCTGAACGTAGCAGCCAAACCGAAGAAAACTCCGAAGAAGCCGACAGATCACCAGAAAAAAGCTACAGCGAAATAATCTGGACAGAGTTATATCCGGCGGCAGTTCGCATCGGAATGAGCCGGAAAGAATTTCTCAGAAGTACCATACGTGACCTTCGAGTAAGGATACGTGAGTACGAGAAAGGTAAACGTGATGAGATAGAAACTCAGGTAAAACTGATTGAATATCAGTCATGGCTTTCCGGCTTATATGTGAAATCTGCGGTATCAAGTGCACTTTCTGACAAAGCAAAATATCCAGATAAACCAATCACAGAAAAAACAAAGAAACCGCAGGTTGAAGAAAAACCAGATGTTCCGAAACGGTCTGAAGCTGAATTGAAGCAGGAAGAACGTTACTACGAACTTCTGATAAAAAAGGCAAATGCGAATATTGCTGAGATAGGCAATAAAAAGGGCGGACAGGATGAATAAAAAGTCTTGTCTGCCCTTATTTTTTTTGATTAAAAGGAGGTGTTTTTTGTGGCTGATAATACCATTGATACCCTTGATATACAAATAAATAGTAGTACCAGGAACGCTACAAAAGCATTAGGCAATCTGGCTAAAAAGTTAAAGGATGTTGACACAGCACTGGGGAACGTCAATACCGGTGGGCTTAGAAATTATGCTCGTGAAATTGGAAGAGTATCAGCAGCCTTACAGACATTAAACAAAACAAAAGTTAGTGTGCCGGACTTAGCTGGATTAACCGGACAGCTTCGAAGCTTGTCAAAAGTTGACTTTACGACGCTTGGAGCGAGCACGAAATCCTTGCAGAATCTGGCTGCTGGATTAAGTTCTTTAAAAGGTGCTTCCAATATTTCAATTCCAAAGATTGATGCAAAAAACGTCAAGTCAGCAGTAAACGCTATTCAAAAATTTCAAGAAATTGATGCTGTGAAAATGCAGCCAGCAATAACCGGTGTTGAAAAAATTTCCAGCACCATGAACGCTCTTAACGGAATGAACTTCAAGGATTCTAAAATCACAAATGTTATCAATTCCTTAAGTCGACTTGCGGCAGCGGATATGAGCGGATTTGACACTTCAAAGATGGGAGAAATCATCAAAAGCATCGACAGCTTAAATGATATCAGGGACGTTTCTTCCAGTGTCAACCGGTTTGTAGGTTCACTGGCGAGACTTGCTAATGCCGGAGGAAAAGCAGACCAATCAGCGGCAGGCTTGGAAACCCTTGGAAAGAACTTAAGAAAAGTTGTTAATGGTATGCTGTTTACAGTAAAGCCCTCAGAATCCATAAACATGTTTGTGCAATCAATTTCACGGTTAGCGAATGCAGGTGACAAAACTGGTAAAACAGCGTCACAATTGGAGAATTTAGCCACAGAAGTAAAGAAGTTCTTTACCGCCATGCAGGATGCTCCGCGGATCAGTGAGAATACACTGAGAATGACAGAAGCTCTCGGGCAGTTAGCGGCGGCTAGTGGGAAAGTAGGGACTTCCACGAATACTGTGGTCAATTCCTTTAACAAGCTTTCCTCTATCGGTTCGGGGCTTTCTTCGTTGCTTGGTGGATTAGCAACAAAAGCAAAGAGTGGACTGGGATTTCTGGCAGCCGGAATCTCTAGTCTAGTCAATAGGAGTAACGGACTGAAAACAGCATCTTTCAATGTGGGCTCTTTCATTAAGACCGTCCTTGGCTTCAAAGCGGCTTCAGCTGTAATGAACAAATTCAGCGAAGCCATGGGTGGAAAAGGAATCCTTGAGATCGGTTCCGATATCGCTGAGGTTGAGAACGTTGTAGACGTTGCCTTTGGAAGTATGGCAGATCAGGCGTATAAGTTTGCATCTACAGCAACAAAGCAGTTCGGACTGTCGGAACTGGCAGCGAAGAACTATTCCGGAACCATGATGGCAATGCTGAATGCTTCTGGTGTAGCGCAGGAATCAGCTGCGAAAATGTCAACAACTCTTGCAGGATTAGCCGGAGATTTGGCATCTTTTTACAACATTGATACTGATACCGCCTTCTACAAATTAAGGGCGGGCATTTCAGGTGAAATCGAGCCTTTAAAACAGCTCGGAATAAATCTTTCGGTCGCCAATTTACAGGAGTATGCGTTATCACAAGGCATTACAACAGCCTATAATTCCATGACGCAGGCTCAGAAAACAATGTTGCGTTATAACTACATCATGTCAGTTACAAGTGCGCAACAGGGGGACTTCGCCAGGACAGCCGGTAGACTATGTGCCGCCTGATGTAGCAATACATCAGTGAAAATCGGGTAAAGTCGGTAAATGCTAAGTTGACTTAATACGAACATATTATATTTACAGAGATAAGTCAATAAGTTAATACCGAGATAAGGCTATAGAATAAAAGCTATAGCACATTGTAGAGCGTAGGGATTGAACCTAGGCTCTTTTTTATTAAAGAGTTTAGAATATAATATCCCCAAGAGTATCCGACATCCTTATGGGATGAAAATGTACGCCGAACTTATAGGAAACTATAAGAACTATAGGATAAAAAGCCTATAGGATAACATTAATTGACATATGCAAACCAAGTACGTCTCCTTACTATGAATCTTCAGTCCCTTGCATCTGTTATCGGGCAGGGCTTAATCGCAGCAGTTCTTCCGGGAATCCAGGCTCTTAATGCCTTGATGTCAAAACTTATGCAGGCTGCGGAAACATTCCGTAATTTCATGTATGTTCTGATGGGGAAAAAGATTAAAGGTTCCACAAGCGGGGTCGTAAATGATCTTGCTGGACTGGAAGATTCCGCAGCAGACCTTAGCGGATTACAGGACGCCGGAGATGCAGCAGCTTCCGGGATGGACGATGCTACTTCATCAGCAAAAGCTCTGAAGAAAGCTCTTTCTGTTCTTCCATTTGACGAACTGAATCAGCTGACAGATAATTCTAGTTCATCCGGTTCAACACCTGGTACCGGAAAGGGTAAAACTGGAACCGGTGCAACACCGTCATTGGGTCTTGGTGGAATCACAAACCAGATAGACGATGCTCTGAACAAAGAAGAAACACCTATCAATAAATGGGCTGAAAAAATCCGTAAAGCTTTTCTCAATCATGACTGGGAAGGACTCGGAAAGACCATTGCAGATATGCTTAATATCGGAATCCGGAAGATTTACGATGTTATCAGTTGGAGCAATGTAGGACCGAAGATCTCTGCATTTTGTGATGCTTTTACTCGATCTTTTAACAGCCTTGTCGAAAACATTCATTGGGATAGATTAGGGCGTACTGTCGGTGCCGGTATCAACACTTTGGTCAACACCTTTGAGCTTCTGATCGGCCCGGGTGGTATTGATTTCGTAAACATTGGTAACAAACTGGCAACTGGGCTTCGCGGAATGATTGATGAAGTTAACTGGCCGAACCTTGGTCAAGTCCTTGGCAGTGGTTTTATGATAAGCTGGAATATTCTGGACGGTTTTGTTCAGAAAATGTCTAAAGAGAATAATGCCGGTCTGACTGGTTGGGAACAGTTAGGAACTGCGATTTCTGACGCCATGAATGGAGCTTTTGGCAGAATTTCATTTTCCAAAATAGCAACTACGATTGCAACCGGATTAAACGGCGCATTTCAGACATTGGCTGCATGGACGCAAAAATTCAACTGGGGCGGATTGGTGACTAACATTTCCAACGGAATCAATACTTTTATCGGAAAGTTCAAGTGGAAAGAGAACGGAACATCCTTAAACACTTTCATCACCAACTTACTGAATGCTTTGGTTGATATCGCAGGAGAAACAGACTGGGAATCCTTCGGAAGGGGCATCGGATTATTTCTTAGCCAGATAGACTGGGGAAGCCATTTAAAGGATTTAGCAACAGTATTACTGGACGTTCTGAGCGGGATTTTTTCTGGCTTAGGAGAAACCACAGCCGGTAAGTTTGTAGTTGCGTTTGCGGGCGTAGGATTGGTGTCAAAGGCTGACACCTTAGTATCCTCTATCTTAGTCGCTATGGGAAAACTGCCGACCGGGACCAGTGCTACGGCAACATTATTGGGGACAGCACTCAGCAAAATAGCGACTGCATTTTCAACAAGTACATTAGGCACAACTGTTGGAGTTTACGCTCTGGAAGCTGTTGACAAATTGAAAGCAATCCCGAATACCATAACCACACAGATTGCCCCGAAAATTCTTGAAGTTATAACCACTAAGCTTTGGCCAGCTGCAACTGGTTTTGCTGGTTCGATTGGAACCTGGATTACAGGAACTTTTGCACCGGCTATGGCAACAGCGTTTTCTACATTGGGTAGCGTACTGTTCAGCCCGATAGGCTTAGCTGTTATCGGAGCTGTTGTCGGTGGATTTTTGCTGTGGCAAAATTGGGATACTGTTACGGAATTTGCCGGTAAAGCTAAGGAAGCAATAGAAAATGCGTTCAGCACTGCCGGAACTTGGCTTTACACACATGGCTCAAACCTTATCAATGGACTTTACAACGGCGCTAAAAACGTGATTTCCACTGTTGGAACATGGCTTAAAACAAATATCTCAGACCCAATTATTAACGGTGTTAAAAACCTTTTTGGCATTCATTCTCCGTCTACGGTGTTTTCCGAGATCGGCGGATATTTAATGTCAGGACTGAAACAGGGAATCTCTGACAGGATTGGAAGCGTAATTGATACGTTCACAAACATTAAGAACACCGTAACCGGCGTATGGGACGCTATTAGTTCAAATACCAAAACAGCATGGGATTCAATCGGCTCAAAAATTAAAGGGGCTTGGGACACCATTACCGGGCAGACTGAAACCAATTCTGCATCCGCAGCCACAAGCGCTGAAAAATCCTTCAGCCGTGTAAGCACATCTGCGACAAAGAACTGGGGAAATTCTTCCCGTGAAGTAACCAAAAACGTCCGCCAGATGAAGGTTGACGCAAGTACGGAACTCGGCAGAATGGATGAAACCGTCCGCAGCCACTTTGGAAGCCAGTACAGAATCGCTCTTGGCAAATGGCAGAATCTTGGAAGGGATATATCTTCTTACATCCGGGGAACCATGGACACGAGCATCGGCGGTGCGATCAACGGTATAGTTACTACTATCAGTCGAAATTTCGGAAATATGTACAGTATCGGGCAAACCGCTATGCAGAATCTCCGAAACGGCATGGAGTCAATCAACATCAGAACTCCACATATTTCCATGGATTACACTGATTGGCAAGAGGGACAGACCCACAAGTGGCGGTACAATTCGAGAGTTGACTGGTACGCTAAAGGCGGTCTTTTCAATGCAGCATCCGTAATTGGTGTCGGTGAAGCCGGAAAGGAAGCAGTCCTTCCGCTGACCAATAAACAGGCCATGAAGAGCATTGCTGACAGCATTACCGGAAACATGCCGGAAGGAAGCGTTGGCCTGAGCAAGGAAGAAATGACACAGGCAGTAACCCAGGGCGTTGCCATGGCAATGATGAACATGAATGCCGGTGGAAGCTCATCTCCGCAGTACATTTCCAACACGATCAATCTGGACGGGCGTGCTTTTGCGAAAGCTATCACAAAAGCCCAGAACGATAACAACCGGCGGAAAAACCCTAGCCCAGCGTGGTAAAAACCATTGCCATTTCTGCCGGATTGCGGTATAATGAATGAGTAACAAGTAACACCTATATCTTGTTATATTGTGCGAAAAAACAAAATATTGAGCAGACTTTTAAGATGATATTTACTTGGGTTGAAACAGTGACCCGTTTCCCGTGATACCGTCTTGGAGTCTGCTCTTTTTTTGTTTTACAGAAGGGGATGAAGTAAATGAAGCCATATGGATTAGTTGACAGAAATATTATACTCAATAAAAATCTATCGTTGGAAGCAAAAGGAATATACGGCATATTGATGAGTCTTGATGGAACAGACTTTGAACTGGATGAAATCTGTAAATATGTTTCAGAGAGCAAAGAAGTTGTCGAAAAAGCTTTAAACGAATTGGTAAATCATGGATTTATTTCATTCGAAAAATAATACGGTAAAACCAACAGGCTAGACCGATCATCGAAAAGCGGAAATGCCTTGCCGCCTGCCTGTTGATTTACATACATTTCAGGGCATCTTATATACGAAAGGCAGGTATTTTTCTATGAAAAGAATTCCTATTAGCAAGAAAATTAGATTTGAAGTATTTAAAAGAGATCAATTTACATGTCAGTATTGTGGACGCATGGCTCCAGATGTGATATTAGAAGTTGATCATATTGATCCCGTGGCAGAAGGTGGCACCAATGATATTGTGAATTTAATTACATCATGCCGGGACTGCAATAGAGGAAAAGGTAAAAATAAACTTTCTGATAAAAAAGTTATATCATTGCAGCAACAATCTTTAAAAGAACTAGCTGAGAAAAGAGAGCAGCTTGAAATGATTGCTGAATGGAAGAAAGAATTATTAAATTACAACGCTCAGGCAATTAATATGCTTTCAGATTATTTTGAGCAATTAACTGGTTTTAGTGTGAATGAACATGGAATAAATAATATTAATGTATGGTTAAAACGTTTTGGAGTAGAAAAAATAATGACCGCAATGGAAAATTCCGTAAAAACATATTGTAAAGAGTTCACATATGAAGAAATCGAAAAAGCTTTTAAAAAGATTCCTGGAGTTTGTATAAATTGCGAAAAAGGAAATAGTTCGCAAATTTATTATTTTAATTACATAAAGAAAGTCCTTAACTCCAAGAATATAAAATTTGATTTGAAGTTATTGAAATATTATGTCGATACTTATTTGGTTTCTGATGATGCTTTTGAAGAAGAGAAAAAAACGAAAAGATATATCAAAATGTTCGAAAATAGAAAATTTGATATTAACATAAAAAAAGTACAAGACAGAATTATGCAAAATTGTTATATACCTATAGGCGACATTGATTGTAAGAAAACGATTGAAAATCTTGAATATGGTTTAAATACGAATCATAAAGGATATTTTTTCTCGGACAGGTATTCACTTCAGAATAGAATTGATTTAAAACCATACGCTAAAAACTTTATTGAACTCATTAAGGAATTTTATAAAGAATATTACAGCACATTTAACGAACCTCATCCCGAATTAACCATCGAACAATGCTTAAAATTGTTGAACAGATATGCTTGGAATGCGTATTGGGGTTTGGCAACTAAAGAAACTTATCTCAACATGTCTTTTGTTCTTTCTATGGGGAAAGAAAGGAATTCGAAAGTTCGAATAATAGAAGCTATGTTTGCTTGTGGTACAGGAATATGTCAAGAAAAATATGAAGAATATGAATCAGAAAAGGAGATGCGCAAATTTGAATGCTAACAATCATATTTTGTAGACGCAACGTAGACGCAACAAAGACGCACTCAGGTATAGGTTTAGATATAGGTTTAGATATAGGTAAAGAGAAAGATATAAATAAGATAATAGTATCTAAAGATACTATTCGATTGATAAATCAATCATACGAAGTAGAAAAGGGGGAAGGAAACATCATGCCAGTAGACAGACCATTGTTCATGCCGGGAGATATTGTTAAACATTTTAAACGAGAAACCATCCATGATCCGCAAGGCAACGATTACCTGTACGTTATCATCGGTGAAGCGAAACATACGGAAACCGGAGAAGTGCTGATGATTTACCAGGCCTTGTACGGCGACCGGAAACTGTATGTCAGACCGCAAAAGATGTTTTACAGCCTAGTGGATAAAGAAAAATATCCAGACATTTCCCAGAAGTACCGATTTGAAAAATACAAAGGAATGATTTACGTTGAATAAAACGGTCGAAAAACCGCTGGAAACGTTACATGCGATAATTTCCTCGCATTGCACATAAAAATGGATTCTAGCCAATTTTATTCAATCAATTATCAAGAAAATAGGGAAAGAAAACGGAATATTTTATGATTCTGAACGCAGTATCAGTGATCGCTTGTTCAGCGGCTATTGCTACGGCCTGTAAAGTGACAGGTTCAGCGTGGCCATTGCTGGCATTTATTTTAATCCCTAAATGGGGATACCATCATTTTGACGACAAGGAGGAAAAAAGATGAAGAAAAAATTAAAAATCATGTTACTGGCAATCCTGTGCCTGTGCTTTGCCGGAGGGGCTGCCGGATGCGCTCTGATGGACGATACTATTAATGACATCAAAGGCGATCTGGTTGGAAATGGATATACAATACGCACTTACGACAACTACGGTGAAAAGGTTATGACCACGGTCGGCGACAAGATTAATGTTCAAGGGAATCCGGTTGAGACAACTTCTTACAACAGTGATGGAACTGTGGTCAGCGGATACGAGCTGTCATCCGTGATCACGATCAATATTGACGGCAAGGAAATCCAGAGCTGCGGCGACACCTGCATATTTGAGCAAGATGGTCTGGAGCCGGATGTGGATTTTGAGCAGACTGATATTTACAGTCAATCTACAGGAAAACTTTCTGACAATACTTACGTTGCCGGGATCGTAAATCAGTACAAGAATTATTTCGGAAAATCTAGAGTTGTTGTGATTAAATCTCAGCTTGGGCAACCTATTACAGCATATTCCGGTGACGAAGTATACTGGAAGATTCCCAAGAAGTTGCCGAAAATGACAAAGCTCATGATTGACGGGAAAGCCCTTTACATTCACAGGGCAAACTTCCAGATTATTGACACAGCATTGTTGAAATAAAACAGCTTAAATTCGGGCATTGAATTTTGGCATTAGTAAAATACATAGGCGTACAGAAAATGGATTCTGGCCGATTTTATTCAATCAATTATCGTAATTTTCATTGTAGTTTCCTGCACCTGGATGTATAATTAAACTATCAATCCAAGGGAGGAAGAAGAAAATGAAAAGGTGGAAAAAGTTTTCAGTGATTTTGCTGGCAATGATCTTGGCACTTGCCATGGCGGTTCCGGCATCGGCGGCAACAGTGAAAATTAACAAAACGAAGGTGACGATTTGCACAGGACAAACGATGCAGCTGAAGATGGTCGGAACAAAAGCAAAACCAAAATGGTTCAGCAACTCAAGAAATGTGATTGTGAATAGCGCCGGAAAAGTAGCAGCAAAGGCCCGAGGAACAGCTACGATTACTGCCAAAATCGGGAAGAGGAGTTATCGGTGCTTAGTGACAGTAGAAGCGCCGAGAATCAGCAGCTCTAACATTTCGCTGTACAAAGGGAAAACGGCACAGCTTAAAATGCTGAATACGAAACAGAAATACAGATGGACATCTTCAAACGCCAAAATTGTAACAGTTTCGTCAACCGGTAAGATCAGTGGAAAAAATGTCGGAACTGCTTATGTTTCCGCCAGAAGTGCGTCTGGTAAAACATTTAAGTGCAAAGTTACGGTCAAGAACACACCTAGCAAACTTAAGATGCTTTTACCAAATCAAAAAGAGTGTGGAGATGCAGATTTCTTTATTGAATATAATTCTCAAAGAAGTACGAATGGTAAAACCGTACTTATGCAGTTATATAAACAATTTCCAATGGGATATATCAATTTTTCAGCAAATAATGTTGACCGGGAATTAATGACGTATGTCTATATTGACGGAACGCTTTGGGATCAAAATCACGGCACTTCTGTTAGCGGAGGGGGATCATTGGACGACATTTATATAAAATCTGGAACACACGTTGTCGAAATGGTGCAGTTTACAAATAATAATCGTTATGGAAAAGTGAAATCGTATCGTAGAGCAATGTACAAAGTAGTTTATAAATAAAGCTATGGACCGGAGGGAAATCTCCGGTTCTTTCTTTTTGCCCGAACATCATATGTAAAAATATGGAATCATATTACATCAAAAAAGTATAATGAATAATCATAAAGCGTCTATCTTTGATAGGCGCTTTTTTCATGCGCAAAAATGAGGTGATTATTCAATGGCAGACGTTTTTATAAAAATTAATGGTGCAGCGATGCCTTGTCCGTCCTCTTTCACATGGGGACTTCAGGACATATCAGCGTCAGAATCCGGGCGTACTGATGACACGATCATGCACAAGAATCGTGTTGGTCAAAAGAGAAAATTGGAAATCGGTTGGAACGCACCGGAATGGGAAAAAGCTTGCAAAATCGTGCAGGCGGTCAACCCGGAGTACATTTCTGTTGAATATCCCGATCTCTTGTCTGGAAACAAACACGAAGTCCGAACCTTTTATGTTGGCGACCGGTCCGCTCCTTTTAAATGCTGGTGGGTCGGGAATCAACGGATGGAAGGATTGCAATTTGACTTGATCGAGCAATAGGAGGTGAGAGATTGAGAGATATTTCAGACAGATTTAAGAATGAGCAAAATAACGATAACAGGAATTATTTAAAATACGCTGACATAACGCTGGCGGATGGGACGGTTATCAATCTTACCAACGCTGATTTTTGGTCAAATGGTATGAAGTTTGAGGATTCCGTGTCTGACGACAATACTTTCAAAATCGGGTCCGCAAATATCAATACTTTGAACCTGTCAATCAATAACTTTGATGGCAAGTATACAGATTACGATTTTACGGATGCTACGGTGATCTGCTACGTAGGAATCGAACTTGAACCGGAAGATACCAGCGCATTGCTCGATACTACCGGTGATAAGATTCTGGATACGACCGGCAATGAAATCATAGTACATAAAAATGCTTTGATAGAAAAAATCCGAATATGCACAATGACAGTCATAGATACTCCGTACCAGAACACTACAATTATCGAACTAGAATGTGAAGATAACATGCGAAAGTTCGACCGTGATTATTCTGCAAGTAAGCTGAAATATCCGGCGACAAGGAAACAAATCATACAGGATGCTTGCAAGGTGTGCGGAGTAACACTGGACACACTTAATTTCTATCAAGATTCTTACCAGATACCGGCAAGACCTGATGATGAAGCACTGACCTTCAGACAAGTTATTGCATGGACGTGCCAGATTGGATGCCAGTACGCCAGATGCGATAAATACGGCAGATTGACTATAAAATGGTATGACACAGAAATTACCGATGCAAACAGGGCAGTTATAAATTCCACCAATGGTTTTACCCCAAACTTGGACGATGTGGTGATAACCGGTGTGCAGGTAACAGAGTATCTGGAATCCACATCTACGGACGAAGAAGCAAGTTCGTATCTGTACGGAGAAGAAGGATACGTTCTGAAAATCAGTGCAAACAAACTGATTCCGCAAGGAACCGGAGAGGTTGTTGCAAACATAATCGGTGAAAAATGCGTCGGGATGTCTTTTAGACCGTTTGAAACAGAATGCTTGACTGATATAGTTCTTGAAGCCGGTGATGCTGTTCTGATCACCGATAGAAAAGGAAATAAGTATAAAAGCTATTTGACAAATGTCGTGCTGCAACCGGGATCGTTTGAGCAGATTTCCTGCAATGCCGAAAGTGCAGCCCGGAATAGTTCAAAGACTTATTCGCTTGTAACACAAGCTGCTGTGGATGCCAGAAAATCCGTTTGGAGAGAGCGAACCACCAGAGAGCAGGCATTGCAAGAATTTAAAGACCGGCTTGACAATTCCACTGGCGTATATACCACAGTCCAGACTCAACAGGACGGTAGCCAGATATTTTATTTACATGACAAGTCCACACTTGCGGAATCAAAGGCTGTTTGGAAGATGACCGCAGAAGCATGGGGCGTTTCGACAGATGGCGGGCAAACATGGAATGGCGGAATGACCGTTGATGGAGATACGATTGTAAGAATTTTGAACGCTGTTGGTGTTAATGCTGACTGGATTAATGCCGGAGCAATCACGGTAACAGATACCGATGGAAGCATCCTTTTCTCTGTGGATATGGACACAAAATCCGTATATCTCGACGGAAGTGTTCAAATTGGTGGAGGGAAATCTCTTAATCAAACATTTGCAAACTATCTCCAAGAGAGCAAGGATTATTCAGACGGAAAACTATCTGACTATGCTGAAACGGTAACTGGCTCACTGGGAGAGTTACAAGACCAGATAGATGGCCAGATTGAAACGTTCTACTACGATTATGAACCTACGCTTCAGAACAAGCCTGCATCAGACTGGACAAATGCAACGGAAAGAAAGAAGCATATCGGTGATTTGTTTTTCAACAAAACGACCGGTTACGCATATCGTTTTATGCAGGATGGAGCAACGTGGGGCTGGACATTGGTACAAGATACCGATATCACGAAAGCAATGAAAGCCGCTGAGGACGCACAAGATACCGCAGATCATAAGCGCAGAGTGTTTGTGACGAAGCCACAGCCGCCTTACGATATCGGAGATTTATGGTCACAGGGAGAGGGTGAAGGCGGAGATATCCTTACCTGTACAGTTTCAAGAGCAAAGGGAGCATCTTACGTTCAGTCGGATTGGCAGAAACTGAATAAATATACAGATGACACAAAAGCAGAAGAAGCCCTCGAAGCAGCATCTCTAGCCAGAAACATGACCATGCAGCTTGACAACGACTATCAGGGAATCCCGGTAGACTCTGACGGCAACTATACAGAGTTCCCGGAGTGCACCACAACGGCGACCGTCATGTACGGCACGCAGGATATCACGGACAACTGCACGTACACGATCACGACGTCCCAGAACATACAGGGAAACTGGAATAAGGAAACTAAGACGTACACTGTTACCGGACTGACCGCAGACAGCGGATGGGTGAACATCAAGGCGGCATATCTGAATAACCTTGTCGTATCGAAACAGTTCTCGATTGCGAAACAGTACGCCGGACCGCAGGGAATTCCGGGAAAAGATGGAAAAGACGGAAAGACACAGTACACGCACCTTGCTTATGCCAATAGCGCAGATGGAACGAAAGACTTTTCGGTATCTGACGGAAACCGTGAATACATTGGCATGTACGTGGATTTCGTGGAAGCCGACAGTACTGACCCGACGAAGTATACGTGGTCACTGATTAAGGGGGCAGACGGAGCGCAGGGCGTGCCGGGAACACCGGGGGCGAACGGAAAGACGCCGTACTTCCATATCGCATATGCGAATAGTGCTGATGGTAGAACAGGTTTCTCCGTAGATGATAGTGTCAATAAGCTGTACATCGGGCAGTATACCGATTACACGCCGGACGATAGCACCGACCCGACAAAATACAGTTGGACAAAGATTAAGGGTGAACCGGGGACTGCCGGAAGGACTTACTTCTTCCAGAGCAATGCAGATGTGTTACTGATGGGAGCAGACAAGAAAATAACGCCGTCGTCGCTCATTGTGGATTCATTCTATAGGGATGGGAACGGCGAAGTTGCACAGTCACAAAAAGGTTGGTGGAAACTTGAAAAATCCACTGACAACGGCGCTACATGGTCGGCACTCACGGTATCACAGACTGCGGCACTTGACCGCCTGAAGATCAATGTCAACGGACTGTCGCTCAATGCACATGACATGCTCAAAGTTTCACTGTATTTTGACCAGTCGAAAACCAAGCTTGCGGACTACCAGACATATTCCGTTGCGGTTGATGTGGCGTCACTGACGCAGGAGCAGATAGTTGATATTCTGTCAGACGATGGGAAGTTCAAAGGGCTGTACTACGAAAAGGATGAGAGTGGGAACCAGACGCTGTTTATCTCATTCAATGCCATGAAAGGTGGCGTCATCAGTCTTGGCGGCACAAATAATGGAAACGGTCAGTTGAAGATCTACGATGCTGACGGAAATCAGATATCAAGATTAGGATATACCGGATATGTCGTACTTAACAAGAACACCGGAAACCCGATGGTATCTCTTAACACTGCCGGATTGCGATTGTATACGAACTACACAGACGCAGACAACTACAATGCACTGATGCTTGGAAAGTATGGGCTGTACGCACAGAAAGTCCAGAATAAAGTGCTTGAACTTTGGATGGAAGGTGATACGAGCAAAAAGTGGGAGGGCTACATTGTTCGCTATCTGAACAATAAAGTTCGAATAAATACAAACTCACTTTTTACGGACGGATGTGAACTTGGGGCAAACATTTTGACAAATGGAAGTCTCACTGTTGAGAGGGCCGCCGGATTGAAAGGCGGCGCTTATGTGCAGGGAAGTTTCTCTTTCGAAGATTCAGAGCAAACCGATGAAAGAAGCCCTGTCAGAAGAAGGCCTATAGCCACGCTGGGAACTGTTGGAAAAAAAGTGGCGTTTATCGGATGCGGTCAAACACAGACTGGAGGCACCGACATTGGAACTAGCTATAAAAACTATATCGAAGTTAGAGGACAGTTTACTGGTGCTAAAAATTTTGTAACAAGTAAATTCTATTCCGGTTCAGCCCCGTCTGACATCCGTCTAAAAGAAAACATCGAAAGCAGTGAAACAGACGCTCTCGAAACGGTTAATCGCATGAAAGTCCGTCAATTTGACTGGAAAGAGCGGATGGGCGGATGGCATCAAAACATCGGTTTTGTGGCAGATGAACTGGAAGAAATCGACCCGAACTTGGCTCTGGGCGGCGGATATGACGAAAACGGCGAGATGGATATTAAACAGATTAACAGTCCGTATCTTCTCAATTACGCCATCAAAGCTATACAGGAACTTAGCGCAAAGGTTGACGAGCAAGAGAAACGTATCAAGGAATTAGAAAGGAGATTACAAGATGGGAAAATTTAATGAGTATTCACAGAAAGCAACACCGGCGGACAACGACACACTGATGATTTACGATGCAACATCGAAATCAAATAAGCTTTCACCGTTCAGCGGAATCTGGAACTGGATTGTTGGGAAACTGACCAATGCGGTCATCAGCAACTTGCAGACGAACAACAAGACGGTGCTGGGGGCGATTAATGAATTAAATAATAACCCCTTTCTGAGGTACGAAAGAACCTTCGGAACATCTCTTACGGTTTCGAACGTGCGTGGCGCTACGCATGGTTTGATATTAATAGATTACACTCTTATCCCATTCTATATTAGTGGTTCTAGTACATTGGGATATACTATTGCAACACCGCAACTTCCAGACGGAATTAGTGTTTCAAACAACGGACGTGCAATTGCTATCACAACAAAAGCAGCTCAAGTAATAACCTGTATCTATCCGTATATGAAATAATTTTTTTCCGTCTTTCCATTTAGCTCATTAAAAAAATCATAAAAAGCTACCAATGGAGTGCGCTAAGTGCGTTTGAGAATGACGTAAAAACGTATAGTATTCAAACTGATTTCATGAAAGGAGCTGATAAAATTGGAAATTAAAGGCATTGACGTATCATCCAACCAAGGAAAACCAGACTGGGCGAAAGTGGCTAAATCCGGCATTAAATTCGCAATATTAAGAGTACATCAGAAAACAGGCGCTGACAGCTCATTCGAGTACAACTACAAGGGGTGCAAGAGCAATGGAATCCTTATCGGTGGGTATAAGTATTCATACGCTCTGACACCGGCACAGGCGATTGACGAAGCGGAAGATGTGATTGCCGCACTGAATGGAAGAGGATTGGATTTCCCGGTGTTCTATGACCTCGAGTGGTCTAATCAACGGAAACTCGGCAAACAGGCAGTCGAAAACATTGCAGTCGCATTTCTGACCAGAATGAAGAAAGCTGGTTATAAGGTCGGTATCTACTGCAATCTGGACTGGTATAACAACGTTCTGACTGATGCACTCAGAAAGTATGAGTGCTGGATTGCGCATTACCCAGACCCCGATAACGGAACAATACAAACAAGGGTAAAACCAAAAGTAGGAATCGGCTGGCAGTATTCCAACAAGGGAAAAGTTCCAGGAATCAGCGGAAATGTTGATATGGACGTGTTCTACAAGGACTATAGAGAAGCGACACAGAAAGGAGAAACAACAGTGGCTAAAACAAAATTACAGAAATTCCTTGAACTTGGTGATTATTATGCTTCAAACGGCGGATATCTTGAAAAGAAAAGTAATGCCTATCTGGATGATTTTAAGAAAAATGCCGGATACAACAATTACACCAGATTTGCTCGTGATGTAAATTCCTGGGGACAGCCGGGTTGCCAGGCTCAGCCATGGTGTGCAGAGTACCAGTTCTGGAAGCTGGTGAATGTTCTGGGAATCACAAGAGCATTGCAGATTATGGGCGGTGGATTCTATAACTGCAAGAGCATCACAAATCACGCCAAAAGCAATGGAACATGGCACAAATCACCAAAAGTAGGTGCGTTGATTATATTCCGTAACGGTTCCCATGTTGGCTCTGTCCGCAGCTTCAATGGTAGTGTTGTATATACCAACGAGGGAAATACTTCCAGTGCTGCCGGTGTGGTGGCAAATGGCGGAGCCGTGCGCAACAAATCCTACGCTATCAACGATTCTGCAATCGACGGATATGTCTGGATTGACTGGGGAAGCGAGGGACAGACTGCGACTTGGAAAGCGACTGGCACAGCTACTTCCACAGCAGACGATTTGTATGTCCGTGAAAGCCCGAACGGATATATTCTCGGAAAAATCAACAAAGGAAACCGTGTTGAGATTAATGGAGAAAAGTCCGGTGCATGGACTAAGATCAAGGTCGCTGGAATCGGAATCGGCTGGGTTGCTACGAAGTACCTTGCTGTTGATGGGGCAAAAAATGTGGCTGCAACTGCAACAACAATCGCCAAAAAGCAAGACAAGAATCAGAGGTTGTACACTGGACAGGTTACGGCTTCCAGCCTGAACGTCCGCACATGGGCTGGAGCAGAGTATCCGAACATCAAAAAGTATCCGATATTAAATAAAGGAAACAAGGTTGATGTTATGAACTTCACTCAGAAAGCAAGTGACGGTAGTTCCTGGTACTACATCCGCATTGCTGGAAAGTACTTTGGATTCGTTTCCGCAAAATATATCAAAAAGGTATAAGATTTAAGCCCCTTGGAGCTAATCCTTGGGGCTTTTTCTTTTAACCAAATTTATGTTCTGATTGATTTTTCCTTCAGAACAAGGTATACTATCAACAGCCGCACAGGGGTTGAACTTATGATGTAAAGTTTCCTGTGTGGCTAGCACAAGTTGATAGTGCAGACTGATTCCACCGTGCATGAACGGAAGAGCTGTATGTCCCAATTCGGGGGCTGTTAGCAGCGGCACGAGTGGACAGTCAGAAAAAGAGTTGGGTCTAAAAACCTGACTCTTTTCTTATTCTTCGAGATATTCCTGATATATCTGTTCTATTTCTCTTTTTCGGTTCTGCGATATTGAAACGATATCACCGGAAATCATCTTGATGTCAGATGCAATGTTTGCGATGTAATCCATGTTTACGATATAACTGCGGTGACACCGGACAAAACGCCGATCCAGAACTTTTTCTATCTCATGCAGACGTCGGTAAAAACCATACTGATGCCTGCACGTGCAATGGATGATGCACATTTGACCACGGCTTTCTATATATTCGATGTTACGAAAGAAAACCCTGTGGAAATCACCTTTGAATTTTACAGTGAGCATCCGTTCTTCCAATCTTCCAAGTGTAGTATCAATTACGGAAAACACCCTTCCATCTTCATGCCCTTTGATAACATACTGTGTTGCCTGAACATCAAAAGCATCACGCATGTAGCCGGCATGAGCTGTCCAGAACATCAGACTTCCGGAATAACCAGAGCCACGTAACTTATATGCTACATCAATACCATTTTCGCCGTCTTTTAAAATGATGTCCAACACGATCAAGTCAAACCATTCACCGTCTTTCACATCATCCACAAGAGGGACACCAGAAGTGTATTCTGAAATCTGGCACGTTCTGTCGCCCTTTTTCTTCAAAAATGACTCAGCCCTTGCCTTGAAATAATCAATATCAAGCTGGTTATCGTCAAGTATCGCTATTCGCATTTATATCACACCCTTTTTTCGTTATGCGAAAACATGCTATTTATTCAATTTACCAATTTTTACGGTGAAATGTTGTAGAATTTACAATGTAGATAGTATTTATACAGATATTATACTACAGCAGTTTAATACTGTAAATGGGCTGAATTGCCGGAAATTTACCAAAGCTGCTCTCCTGTGTTAATAAAAGTGCTTAAATATCCGGCAGTCAGTCCATAAATAAAAGATATGAGAAAATTATATTTTACTTCTGATATGATATTAAATCTGTAGTATATTCACCTTCATATTCAGCCAACGGTCTGATTGTTAATGCGAAATCTACTTTTGATATTTCAGAAATCTCGTTCATTGAAAGGAAATCGTCAGTTGGAGTTAAGGTTATAATTGTTTTACAATTATTCAGCAAATATTTGTTGCACAGTTCATAATTCACATCGGAAGTTGTAAAGTCATTATAAGTTTCAGAAACTACATCGTAAACAAAATACTGACCAGTTGTATTCGTGATGCAAAACGTGAAACTGTTCTCTTTTGATGATACAAAATCAACGCTAATACCATCTTTATCATATATGTTTTGAACGTTACTTAACACAGGTGAAGATGTTTCCGTGGCTCCAGTTACATCAACATGCACCTGACCACTATCGAAAGCTTTAAAGCTTTTTGAATTATCATAAGCCCACAGCAAAATATCGAAGCTGCTCAATTCATCCATTTGATAATCTTTATAAAAATTGGTTTTTTCCCAAGCACTGGTAAGTTCTATAGTAGAATTTGCTTTTTTACCTGGTGCAACATCGGCAGAATTAAGACCATATTGGTCACCACCAGCCATGATGCCGTTTATGGCATAAGCGTAAGGTGCAATACCTAAATTCAGATCAGAATTGTTTTCGATATACAAACCAATGGTTCCTTTTGATGGCGACTCTGTTAAGCCTTTTGTTTCGACGTGTACTCCGTTTTCATCATATAAAACAAAGTCTTCTGCAAACGTCGGGATAGAAGTGGATGAAACCAAAATGCTTGTGACACCAAGCACCGCTAATAATTTTAAATGCTTTTTCATAGTAAATCCTCCTTAGTAAAATTTGTATATATTATATCATTTAAAGCACAAGTAGTATAGTGAAATATAATAAAATTCGAGGTGTTATCAATGAAAACATTCAAACAAATTCTGGCCATTATCGGAATTATATTATACGTCAACTACATCATCAGTTCACCGGTATGCGTAGAAGAATATACAAACAGAGGTACTAGCATTTGTTCCGAACAACATATGCACAGACAACCAACAGTCAAAAGAAATGTCACGAAACAGATGCAGCATATTCCTATGCTTGTATTTTATTTTGCTCTAAAGAGGAATGATTTTACCTTTGCTATCACGAATAATTTCTATGCGATTGTAAATATTCCGGTATACCATTGGCAATTACCTCGTGGAAATATTATTTCATCCCACTTATTCCGCTTTATTAGACATATTATAGGATATAATGCAAACATAAGTTCGCGGTATTCCATCTGCTAATCGAGCATATACTTTAATGTAGGCAGTAGTTTGCAAACAGGGAGGGTTATTTTATGGACTATAAGAAAGAAATTATTAGTATGATACAAAAGATAGAAAGCGTAAGATTCTTGGCGATGATTTATAGCTTTACACATACTCTTTTTGAGAAAGAAAAGAAGCAGGGAGATTAATCCCTGCTTCTTTCTATTTGGCGAACCTTTCAATGAACTTCCAAAACAATTCTTTGTCTTCTGATGATAATTGATAGTATTTCATAATAGCTTCTTTTGCCTTGGAATCCTCAGTGCCTATTTCAGCACATATAGAAGAGAAATCTTTGTCCAATTTTAGATCCTTGGGTAATTCTCCTTTATTGATCCAGTCTTCGTTAATCCCGAATGCTTGGCAAATGTCTTTGATAACGCTTTTACTTGGATTAGCATTGTCGTCATTCAAAAGTTTCCAAACATACTGAGGAGTTTTTCTGATTGCTTTCCCTATCTCAGTTTGGGATTTTTGACTTTCCAAAAGTACCTCTCGGACTCTAATGAGAATGTCCGTCATTTCCTCACCTCCCAATATCATAATACATCTTAGAGAAAGAAAAGTCAATAAAAATTTAAACTGAGTTTAAAATTATGCTTGACAGATAAACTGAGTTGTAGTAATATTAAACTAAGTTGAAAAGCTGATACAAAAAAACAACTCACTAAACAGAAAGGAGAAAAATATGGAAGTATTAAAAAACAAAGATATTGAAGACGGAAAACGAATTGCCGATATTTTCGCAACATTATCAGAAGAAAACAAAAATATGGCAATCGTTTATCTGTCAGCCCTTAGAGATAAGGAAATTGCCGATTCCAGTAAAAAGGAGGTAAATTAGATGAATTTATACGATGTAGTGCTTTTCTTTTCTATTGCAGCAATCATTTTAAATATAATCACTTTTTTCTTAAATCGAAAGTAAATCTTTGCTTTCTTTTGGTACTTGAAGAGTATATATTTTATTCTTCTTGTTTGTGATTATTTTTAATGTGATAAAATCTTTGCTCAATTTAATATTAGCAGGAATGTCAAATAGGACAATTTCAAATATTCCTTGTGATGATTGCAAAGAGATCGGAAAATCCGCACTGAATATTCTTTCAGTGATGGGAATATCTGTTTCATTGTGCTTTGGATAATAACGTTCAGCAACCCATCTATGGGTTAGAACACATGAATACGAAGCGCGATGATTCAAAAGTAAAGAAACTTTGGTAATAATTATAGGAGAAGATGAATTGTTCTGAAAGATTAAACCTAGTTTGATAGACTTTTTGTTTTCTACATTTAAAGTGCACAGTGTTTCCAATGAAACAGAAATATTTGTTCGTTTACTCCAAAGTGAATGAATTGAAATAGAGAAAGAACAAATCCTGCGATCGCAATAACGGTTGTAAGCAAAGACTTATTTTCTACAACAAATTTAATAATAGTGTTTGGCATAATTAACCCTCCGTTTTTTTTATTAAAGTATAACACAGAAAGGAGAACAATGAACGAATTAATACCTATTAATTACAGTGGTGAAGAACCAACTGTATCAGCAAGAGATTTACACGCAGGACTTGAGATTACAGATAGATTTTCGAGATGGTTCGAAAGAATGTCTGCATATGGTTTTGCTGAAGGAAACGATTTTACAAGCGTGAAAACTTCCACACTTGTAAATAATGGAGCAGAAAGAGAGATTACTGACTACCAGATTTCCGTAGACATGGCAAAACAGATTTGCATGATTCAGCGGTCAGAAAAAGGCAGACAGTACCGACAGTATTTTTTAGATTTGGAAAAAGCCTGGAACACGCCGGAACAGGTATTTGCCAGAGCATTGAAGATGGCGGACCAGACTATTGCGAAGCTAAAAGACTCTGTTAAGTCGCTGTCAACAGAAGTTAATATGAAAAACCAGATCATCGGAGAGTTAAAACCGAAAGCTGACTACTACGATGAAATCTTGAATAATCCAGGGCTTGTAACAATCACCCAGATTGCAAAAGATTATGGAATGTCCGGTAAAAGGATGAATGAAGTCCTTCATGATCTGGGAATCCAGTATAAGCAAAGCGACCAGTGGTTATTATACAGTAAATATCACGGAATGGGATATACGCATTCCAAAACAGTTGACATTGTGAGATCAGATGGCAGACCGGATGTGAAGATGAATACCAAGTGGTCACAGAAAGGAAGAATCTTTCTTTATGAGACGTTGAAAGAGAACGGAATTCTTCCGGTGATTGAGCAGGTGACAATGTAGGAGGGATGAGGCAGTGGCAGAACAGTTTTCTACATTCAAAGAGGATTTAGAGAATATCGGCATCCACATTACGGACGAACAGTATTCAGACCTCTGTGAGATTAACCTGTTTATGAAAGGGATGCCAGATATTCCGGTTTACAACATCCTACTGATACTCAAAACGCTTGGATTAATTCCAACCAAAATGCCAGATAAGGAAAGCAGTCAGAAGCGCGACTCCAATACCAAGGGATGTTTTGATAATGAATTTGAGAGAAAGTTTGGAAAAATCAAAAAGTGATTTCTTTGCTTTGTCTTGTTTGGAAACATAGGAGTTTTTCCCTAAATCAGTCAAGTATATATTGGCTAAGTCAGTATTTACAAGACTTCGAGATTTAAGAGATTTCACGTAGTAGTTGTACATCTGGTGATCGAGACCAGATAACTGTAATAGGTCGTATTGATTCATGAAATCGTTGACAGCATTTTGAATCAAAAGACCAAGCAGGTCATTTTCATTTTGAATTAGCAAGTGTTTATCTCCTTTCATTTACTCGGCATGGCGGTGCCTGTAAATACATTATAGGTAGATAAGAAAAGAAAAACAATAGAAAGGAGCCGTATGAAAGCATCAAAAATCGAAATCCGTCAGGTAGACGGTGAAAAAGGAATCTTCACAGAAATTCTTGTAAATGGTCACAAGCTTGACGGAGTAAGAAGCTTCGAACTGAAGCAGGGAGTTGGTGATTCCGTTCCTATTCTTTCAATTGATCTGAATGCTTTAAATCTATCTACAGACTTACAGCTGTTACAGGTGAACCAGAAAGGCATCGGAGAAATCGAAAACATCAAATTCAAGGGACAGGAAATGCCAGTTGAGTTTGGCATAAGAGATGAGATGTTTAAAGAAGCAACGCACACGGGAAAACTTGGAGAGAAAACAATTTCCGAATGCGTTGCAAGTGGAATTAATTCTGCTGTTCAGAATTCCATTCGTGATATTGACGAAGAAGATTAATTGTAAAGGAGCGAATTTTATGAGTAAAAAAAAGAAAAAGAAAAAGGCTTCTAAGATGGTACGAACATCAAAGAAACCTATTTCCTTAACATGTTTGATTAATAAGAAACCTATTTGCCAGATGGATATTTTTCGTTGAATGCTTCTAACGCAGATTCATAAACATCTAAAGAAACAATCAGGAGGTAAAAATCAGATGATTAAATGCGAAAAAGGAAACGTATCAATCAACGGTGCGGGAAATGAAGTTATCCATGATCTTTCGGAAATCATATCTCGTACCTACAATTCCTTTTCCAAAGCGTTCGGAGAGGAAAAAACAAAACAGATGATTTTTAAGGCGGTAAACGCCGGGATGGGAGCGGACAAATGACAAAAGCAGAAAAATTTAACCTTTATGCTGATACCTTGTACGGAATGTGCCGGAAAGCACAGGACACAGTTCCAGAAGCAAATGTGTGCTTTGAATGTAAGGTTTTCAGCAGTGAAAAGTCGGGGACGTATCGCGCGATATGCGTCGGCATCACAACGGCTGAAGGAAGCAGAAAATATTATGATGTGTGCGAAGCATTACGTGATATGGAGGAAAATTTTGTATCTGTAAAAGCGGTGCTGAACAACCTGTTACTTAATGCCCCGTGTCCATACTGTGAAAAGGAGAAAGAAAATTGATGGCTGTAGAAAAAGAAAGCTCCGTGGATTTTATCCCGGAGACCGTTGGAGAAGAATATGCCCTGTTGGCAGGCAGATTGAAAGCTGTTGAAGCTTATCTTGATGCTTCAGATAGCGATTACGTCGACAAAAACGTTCTGGCTGCCATGTTAGGCATTTAAGTTGTAAGCAGCCCCGGCGGTGCAGGAACACCAACCGGAGCACGTATCTAACTTAGCTTGAGTAAGTTAAATACAGGTTGATTATATCACACCTTCCTGTATTTGACAAATAAAAACACAGGAGGGCATTTTTAATGTCTAAAATCACTAAGGAAAACGGTAAAACACTTGCTTCTGAGATCATCAAAGACCTTGAGAAGGAAGCAAGAAACAAAGATCTGGCAATCATTGCTTTGCTGACTACAGTGCTGGCAATGGGGTTACTGGGGAAAGGAAAATAATGAGAACTTACTTAGAGGGGCTTGCAGTGTTCGGAGTTTCTGGCCTGGCAATCGTGTTCTTTGCCGTATGCTGGGCTGTGACTGATTTGGATGCACTCACAATTCTGGCGTTGGATTATATCTTAATGAGTACAGTCGGGCTGGCAGTGATGCTTAAAATCAATGACTTCGTACACGACATTAAAAGGAAGGAAAAAGAAAGCAAAAATGCAAGATTTAAACAAAGCAACACTGACCGGATTTGTAACTGATCCGGCAGAAGTCAAATTTAAGCCAAGGAAGGGCAAAAGCTTTCTGGTCGTCAGAAGTGACCGCTTCAGTGGAACACCGGACGATATCATCGTGGAAATCCCGAACAGACTTAAAGGTACATTTCGGGAATGGAATTGGATAAAGGTTTCGGGAAGAATCCGTTCCAAATGGGTCAGAGCGGACCACCAAGAGAAAAAGTATATGTATCTGGAAGCATATGATGTCAGCACGGAAGGGACGCTTCTTGTGAATACGGTAGAAATGACTGCAAACATTTGCAAGAAGCCGGTGCTGAGAAAAACGCCATTAGGAAAGACAATCTGCGAAGTTTGCGTGGCAATTAATGGATACAAGCGGTCAGAATACATCTCCTGTATTTGTTGGAGAGATCTGGCGGTGAAAGCTTCTGAATGGAAAGTGGGTACAAAAGTTAGATTAAAGGGACGTATGCAAAGCCGTGATTATTGGAAAAAGCAGCCAGATGGTTCTTATGTTAGAAAAACAGCATACGAAGTTTCAATAATGGAGATGGAGGAAATCAAAGATGAAAAAGGTAACTTTGAAAAAACTGAGCGTTGAAAACTATAAGAAATTTGAAGCAAGAGAATTTGATTTCGCAGGAAGAACAGAAGTTTCCGGAAGAAACAGACAGGGTAAAACTTCTCTGATGGACGCATATTTTGATGTCCTGACCGGAAAACTGGCAGATGGAACACTTCCGAACAATATCCGCCGGAAGGTTGACGGTGAAGAAGTTAATGATCCAGTGGTGAGAGAACTGGTTATTGACGTTGACGGAACGGAATATGTTGTCCAGAAAAAGACCAAGAAAGGAAAATCATCAAATACGGTTGAATATTACGTCAACGGAATTAAGCGGAACAAAACCGAGTATATGGAGATTCTTAAAAGGATTGCCGATCCTGATACGATTGCCATGTGCAGCAACGCCAGAGTGTTTTTGAATGAGATCCAGAAAGCAACAGCAAAAGCAAGGGAAACACTGGGGGAAATAGCTGTATTCAGTGAATCACAGTTCAGAGCAGAGCATCCGGAATATGAATGGATAAAGAACGAAGGTGTGGAAGGAGATTCTATCGAAGAAATCTTAAAAGCCCGCAGAAGAGACCTGAGAAAAGCCAAGTCAGATGTTGATGATATTGCAAAGCAGATCAGAAAAGAGCAGGGCCGACAGGTTGAATGCGATGAAACACTTCCGGCACAGAGGGACGACCTTCTTGATCTGCTGAAAGAAAACGAGAAGCAGGAAAAAGCACTCTGCGATGCTTCAAGGGAATACGACCGGATTTCTATTGAACTGGCAGGACTGAAGCGTTCACGTGACGCACTGGTTGAGAAAGCTGGTAAAACAGCCAGAGAAAAACACGACAGAATAACTTCTTTATTATATACGCTGAAATCCGACAAGAAAAATGCCGAGAACAAATTAAGACTTGCTGAAATGGATCTGGAACACGCTAACAAAGGAATTGAACGCCACAAAGCAGCACTGGCACAGGCTAAAAAGAAATATACGGAAGCATTAAAAGAGAATTGGGACGGCGATACCGAACTTACTGCAATCCGTGGAGAAGAATTTGACCCGGCATTAGCTATTTGTCCGACATGCGGACAGACGCTTCCAGAAGAACAGGTGGAAACTGCGAAACGCAAGTTTGAGTTTAATAAGCAGTCCAGGATATCCAAAAAATTAGGAGGGAAAGAACAGTTTGAGAAAAATAAACGCACCAAACTGGAGCAGATCGCTGAGGACGGCAACGAAGCTTCCGAGGGATTGAAAACGGCGAATAAAACTAAGAAAGAAGCAGAAACAGTTATCGAAGCTACTAAGAAAGAAATCACATCTCTGGCGCTTGAAATCGCAGAAACAGAGAAGGAAGCAGAGAAACCGATTCCAGAACCGGATATGTCTGGCGATGAAGAATACAAGGCAGTTTGCGGCAAAATCTCAGCACTGGAAGAAAGTCTCAATGGCATCGGAAACGGCGAAAATGACAGGATTTTATTAAGCAACAACCGTCATTCTCTGGAAGCAAAACTCAGAGATGTTGAAGCAAAGATTAAGACTCAGACCGCAAGGCTTGAGGAAAAAGCCAACAACCTTGAAGCATTACAGGAAGAACAGAAGAAGCTTTCACAGAAGCAGGCGAACATTCAGCAGAAAGTAGATCAGCTGACGGAGTATTCCATTGAGAAGAACAAGGCACTGGCAACAGTGATTAATCCGCACTTCAAACACTTCCAGTTCCAGTTCCTTGACTACACGCAGGATGGAGAACCGATGGAAATTTGCCGGATGATTTGCAATGGTATTGATTATGCAAACGGCCTGAACCATAGCGACCGGATCCTTTGCGACATTGACCTTGTGATGGGATTACAGGAGATGAACGACTTACGGCTTCCGGTTTGGGTTGACGACACCGAAAGCATAAATTCGGACAGGATTCCAAGATTAGATACACAGATGATTCTGTTGAAGGTTTCAGATGGGGAATTAAGTGTGAAAAATATTTAAAAATAATTCGAACAGATTCGCAAAGGAAGAGCTTCGATAGGAGTAGCGGTGGAATAGAAGCGCATTGATGAGATCGCAAAGGAATAGCAAGTCAAGGAAAAGCAATACAATGGCGTAGAAAAGCAAGGAAATCATTAGAAAAGAAAAGGAGAATTAAAATGGCAAACAAAACGCAGGTAGCAACAGTAGGAGAACAGCAGGCAGCAGTTGTGATTAACAATCAGTTTATTGACGGATTGACAAAACAGCTTGAAGAAAAATGTAAATATGGTCTTTCTTTTCCAAAAGACTACAATCTCAGCAATGCACTTATGGGAGCGTATCTGGTGCTCAAGGAAACAAAAGATAGAAATAATAAGCCGATTTTGGAATCTTGTAGTCAGATTAGCATTGCAAACAGTCTTATGAATATGGCGACACTAGGGCTTTCAGTGCAGAAAAAACAGGGATATTTCGTTAGTTATGCCGGTCAGTGCCAGTTCCAGAGATCATATTTCGGAAACATTACGATTGCCAGAAGATACGGAATGAAAGACATTCACGCAGAGATTATCTACCAGGGAGATAAATTCAAATATCATATTGAAGATGGAAATAAGGTTCTGGATTCTCACGAACAGGATTTTATGAACATTGATAATGAAAAAATCCTTGGAGCATACGCAGTTGTGCTGATGGAAGATGGAACAAAACATCTGGAAGTAATGAACATCAAACAGATTAAACAATCTTGGTCACAGGGCTTCGGATACAAGGAAAATGGGAATGGTACACACCAGAAATTCACTGATCAGATGGCGAAGAAAACTGTTGTCAATCGTGCTTTAAAGCAGATCATCAACACTCATGGTGATGTTTTTGTACAGGAAGCGGACGATGATACAGAAACAGTTTCAAGAGATGACGCTTTTGCAGCTGATGTTGCATATGAAATCGAGCAGAACGCTAACACTGAAGAATTTATCCCAGAGCCAATGGCGATCGAAGAACAGCCGAAGCATCCGACGGTCGCAGATGTTGTCCAGACAGCAGAGAAAGAACCGGTCCCGGCAGCAGGTAAAGAACCAGAGATTCCAGATTTTATGAAGCAGGAGGAAATTTAAGCAATTAAATATATTATCAAACGTGAGTAAATATACTCAAAGATACTTAAAATCCATAGTATTAGTTGGTAACTTAAAACCACTGAAATCATAGGAAAGAAAAGCCAGTGCAAGTTGAAACAGTCTTGCTAACTATAGGGTAGAACCTTGATGGTAATGATTGAGTAATGGTAGAAGTCCATGAAAACCAAATGGCAAAAAAACAAAATTTTAGAAAGGAAAAGCTATTTAGATGAACCTATATCTAATCAATAAAAAAGAATTTATAGGTATGTACCGATGGCTTAGTCGGGAATTTACGACTGTGGAGTGTACAAGAACTTGTGAGTAGTGTGTCACTTGCGACCACCAAAGCATACACGATGAAGCAGTAACTACAAATTGTGAGATTGTAGCGAATCATCTAGCATATACATTTGTATATGTTTTTAGTAGCAGGAAATGTGATATGAGTTTACATGATGTATTTACAGCATTATGCGTGATTGTTTATATCGTCTTCGTTGCACTTGCAGTATACGCCATTAAGAAGAAAAACACTTTACCGATGCTGGTTGCGCTGGTAATTTCAAACTTCTTCGACTTAATGGTTTCACTTACAGCAAAATAAGGAGGTGCTAAAAATGAGCAATAGTGAAATTTTAAAGAAAGCAAAGGAACTGGTTGAACTTCTGGAAAAACAGGAAAAATCTGGCAAGGTGGGATTATTCGAACTGAAGCCGGGAGATATCTTCCAGACTACCGGAAAGCGAAAATACAAAGTTCTGGAACAGTACACAGAGCATACCAAGATCATTTCACTCGGATTTGTGAAAGAGAATGTGAAATTCGATGATGATACAACTGACTATAACAAATCATCCTTGAAAAAACTCTGTGATACTGAAATTCTGAAAGATTTTGAAGAAGAGTTCGGAGAAGAGAACATCGAAACTGACATAGTAGATTTGATCACCGTGGATGGACAGAAAATCGGAGAAACGGAATGCAAAGTTAGACCACTGACGTTTGATGAAGCGCGTAAATACACAGAACTGACGCCAAATAATGAATTGGATGATTACTATTGGACTTGCTCCACATGGAGCACAGAGGAAAGAGGATGGAAATATGCACTTGCCGTTGTTTCGCCTTCCGGCGATTTCTGCAGCTTTTACTACAGCGTCAGTCGCGGTGTTCGCCCAGTTTGTATCTTAAAATCTAATCTCTTTGTATCTAAAGAGGAGGAATGAAAATGAAGAAAAATCTGAAATATTTTGAAAATGAATTAAACCGGATCAACAAAGAATTTGCCGAATATAAAAAGCAGCATATGGAAAAACCGGAAATTGGTAAAACGGTAGAAATTGCCGGAATGGAATGGATGATTCTGGATAAGACAGAAAAAGGATATTTTGCCATTTTGAATGGATTTGATGGAAAAGAAAGAACATTTGATTCGGATTCAAATAACTGGCTTTCAAGTAAACTTCGAGAAGAATTAAACACTAAATTCTTAAAAAAGATTGCGAACGAATTAGGAGAAGATGCAGTCATCGGATTTGATCGTGATTTACTTTCTCTGGACGGGCAGACAGAATACGGACATTGCGAAGATAAGATTTCACTTTTGACTGTGGATGAGTACCGGAAATATCGTAAATTACTTCCGAACATGCCGAAATGGTGGTGGTTGATTACGCCATGGAGTACACCAGTAAATGATTACAATTCAACACTTACCGTTGTTTCGCCTTCTGGCGTCATCCGCAACTATTGCTGCTGCTTCAGTAGCGGTGTTCGCCCAGTTTGTATCTTTTCTTCTTCAATCTTTGAATTGGGAAGTGATGATTAATGGCAAATGAAGATTTAAAGGTAATAACAAAGGCTAAGCAGCTTGCAAAGCATACATTAATAGTTACGAGCAATGCCAGACGATACCCGAAGAAATACAGGTTTTCGTTGGTAGATAAGAAGGGAAGGAGATAATGGGAAATAGATATAATAAAAAACATGGACATTCCAATTCAAGATTATATCGAATATACAATAATATGAAGAGCCGCTGTTACAGAAAATATGCAAAGGAATTTGAAAATTACGGTGGTCGTGGAATAAGAGTCTGCAATGAATGGCTGGGCGAAGATGGCTTTGTTAATTTTTATAATTGGGCTTATTCGCATGGATATTCAGAAGAATTAACTATTGATCGCATAAATAATGACGGAAATTATGAACCCGATAATTGCCGCTGGGTAACAATGATGGTGCAGAATAGTAATAGCCGTCATACGCATATGTTGGAATACAAAGGGACCAAAAAGAATATCTCTGAATGGGCTAGAGAAAAAGGAATGTCCAGAGACACACTGATAAAACGATTAAGAAGCGGATGGGAACTTGAAAGAGTGTTAAATGAACCGGTTAATAAAAGTTTTTCAAGAAAAAGTGTTGAAAGGAGAATGAGATGAGATTAATCAGTCAGACGGGAGATATTGACATTCCTTACGAAAATACAGTATTGAGTGTAGCAGGAAACCTTATATTTGCATATGTTCCTATAGTTGTCGAAAAAGGAACAGTCATAGCTAGTTATTCAACAAAGGAAAAAGCTGAGAAAGCAATGAAGGTTCTTCATAAAGTATACGCAGGAATGTTTCTTGCACAAAACGTTGAAATGAGTGATGACGATTACGAGGAATGTATAAAAATGGCTGCAAGAGGTTTTGGAATCGTTAAAACCATGGCCAACAGCCCAGATGTGAAATTCGAACCGGCAAACATCGTGTTTAGATTTCCGGAGGACGATGAAGTATGAAATGTAAGTATTGTAGACCTGTCCGAGATGATAACGAAGATCTGATTTACACAGAATTTAATGGAGAATGCACTAATTTTACGCAAATCAGATATAAAGGTGGGGAATACAGACTTTATACATCAAATGCATTCATCAGGATTAATTACTGCCCGATATGTGGAAGAAAATTGAAAGCGAGGTGATGCCATTTGTTCATGCGAGTAATTTCAACAGGAAGCACAAAGGGAAACTGTTACGCTTTGCAGTCAAGTGCAGGCGAGATTGTTCTTCTTGACTGCGGATGCAAGTACAAGAAAATTCTCAGAGGGATTGACTACCAGATAAGCAATGTTTCCAGTGTACTTCTTTCACATGAACATGGCGATCACGCCGAAGCTGTTCATGAAATCATGAACGCCGGAATCACGGTCTATACCGGGCAAGAAACAATCAAAAACTTAGGTATAACGGACGGAACTATAAAAGTTGTTGCCGAAAAGAAATACTTTAAAATCGGCTCGTTCAGCGCAGTTCCGTTCAGCTTGCCACATACATCTGCAAATAAAGAGCCGTGCCCGAACTTCGGGTATCTAGTGGAACATGAGGAAATGGGAAATCTTCTTTATCTGACAGACTTTGAGCATTGCCGGTACAAATTCAAATCAATGGAACTTAATCACTTGGTTATTGGTTGTAATTACTGCGAGGAACTGATAGACAGAAACAACCCGAAGTGGAAACACCAGATCACCGGGCATTGTTCTTTGTCAACTTGCAAGCAATTCATTAAGGAAAATCTCACAGAATCGCTCAAAACGATAACACTGGTACATTTGAGTGGTGATGCCTCGGATACTGAAAAAATGCTTAAAGAAGTCAAAGAAGTTGTTGGGGATAATGTTCTGGTTCAGATTGGACGAGCTGGACTGGAAGTTGATTTGAACTTGTTTCCATTTTGAAAGGAGAAGGGGATATGGAAATGACAGATTGTAGCAAGTGCAGATTTCGTTATTGCTGCACATTAGCTTGGGATTACGGATCGCTGTACTGTAATGATTACGAGGAGGAGTGACAGGATGCAGATTTTAATAAAAGTTATGGACGAAATTAAAAAGGAAATTTCTCCAACATCCAGTTTGTACGACAGAGGATGGAACGATGCACTGGAAAAGGCAAAGGAATGTTTTGCATCCTATAATCCAGTGGCTGCGTGGATTCCAACAGAATTAATGTTACCGCCAGAGCCGGACGAAGATGTTGATATCGAGGACCTTCCGCAGTACACGGTAACAATCAAGGGTGCTGAATGGCCGACATCTCTGAGATACATTGGAAACGGCGAATGGGCAGATGTTGGAGTCGGAAGAGAGATAAAATACACGGTTTCGGCGTGGATGCCGATGCCGGAAGCTTATAAGGAGAAATAGCATGAACAAAGTAATTTTGATCGGTCGATTAGTGAAAGACCCGGACATACGTACCGGAACTAACAACATAACCATTGCCAGATACACTCTTGCGGTAGAAAGACAGTATCGTAAAGACAATGAGCGTAAAGCAGATTTCATAAATTGTGTTGCACTTGGTAAAAATGGAGAGTTTGCTGAAAAATACCTGCATAAGGGAATGAAAATTGCAGTCATCGGCAGCTGGCAGACCGGAAACTATACGGACACTGATGGAAAGAAGATTTACACAAATGACTGTCTGGTAGAAACACATGAGTTTGTGGAAAGCAAGGGTAGAAGCAACCAGCCTGAAAACATCGGTGCAGTTCCACCGTCAGCACCGGCAAGTGACACATTTGTTGAACCGGCTTACGATCCGGATTTGCCGTTTAGCTAAGGAATAGTGATGGAAGATTTAATTATAGATTGCTTTGCCGGCGGTGGTGGGGCATCTGTCGGAATCGAAATGGCGCTTGGCAGATCAGTAGACATAGCAATCAATCATGATCCCGACGCTATCCTGATGCACAAGACGAATCATCCTGGAACACTGCATCTGACAGAAGATATTTTCAAAGTAGATTTACAGAAATATGTCGGAAATCAGCACGTAGCGTTGATGTGGGCTTCTCCAGACTGCACTAGCCATTCAAAAGCTAAAGGCGGGCAGCCGAGAAAACAGGGGCTTCGCATTCTTCCATGGGCTGTATATAAGCACGTAAAAGCAATTCTTCCAGACGTAATCATTATGGAGAATGTAGAAGAAATCCAACAATGGGGACCATTGGATGAGAAAGGACATCCGATCAAGGAAAGAATTGGCGAAGATTATCAAAAATTTATTTCAGCAATGGAAAATATCGGTTATGAATTTGACAGCCGGGAACTGGTGGCTGCGGATTATGGAGCGCCGACTACAAGAAAACGTTGGTATGCAGTGTTCCGCAGGGATGGAAAACAGATAGTATGGCCAAATCCTACGCATAATCGTTTCGGAATAGACGGTCTGAAACGATACGAACAGTGTGGAGACTACATTGATTGGTCAGACTTAGGCAAAAGCATCTTTGACCGTCCAAAACCATTGGCAGAAGCGACACAGAAACGCATTGCAAATGGAATCAAAAAATATATCGTTGATAATCCAGATCCTTACATTGTGAAAAATAAAGATGCATTAGCATTCATAATTCAATATCACGGGGAAACCAGGCAAGGCGATTCCAGAGGACAATTGCTGACTGAGCCAATTAAGACTATTGATACATCAAATAGATATGGGCTTGTGACAGCTTTTGTCACAAAGTATTACAAGACCGGAATCGGTCAGGGATGCGATGAGCCGTTGCATACGATAACCACATCGCCCGGTCACTTCGGTGTGATATCCGCTTTTCTAGTTAAATATTACGGGACTGGATGCGGACAGGTGATTAATGAGCCACTCGGGACTATCACCACAAAAGATAGATTCGGGCTAGTAAATGTTCTGGTTGATATCCATGGAGAGAAATACATTATATCAGATATCTTTCTAAGAATGTTGAAACCAGAAGAATTAAAGGTGATGCAGGGATTTCCAAAAGATTACATCATTGATCGGGATTACAAGTGGAGAAGTTACCCGATTGCAAAACAGGTAGCAAGAATTGGAAATAGTGTTGTGCCGGTTATGGCAGAAGCACTTGTGAAAGCAAATTGTCCGTATTTGAAAGTCGGAGAGCGCAAAGCTACACCAATGATTTATATGCAAAATAATGGGCAAGTAGCATTCGGATAAAAAGGAGTAATTATATGAAACCAGTTTTAGAAAAAAGATTCACCTACAAAGGACACCCATGTGTAGTCTTATTCATGCCTGGGGCATACCGGTGCGGATATGTTGGAATCCCGAAAACACATAAGTTAGCCAAACACGGAGCTAATTTAGATTCAATCAGATGCCATGGTGGAATCACCTATTCTGAATCTAAGTTGCAGTGCTGTGACGACGAGGACACATGGTGGATTGGATTTGACTGCGCACATTTTGGTGACGGATACGATATCGAAACAGCGAAACAGTATTTTGGAGATGACCCGGACTTCAAATGGAACTTTTCAATAATGAAAGACTTGTGGAAAAGTACAAATGAAGAGTGTAAATTCCAGTCATTAAAAGACGTACAGGACGGATGCAAGGAAATCGTAGATCAACTTGAAAGGATGTAGCTCCGGTTGGATTACAAGAAATTCAGACAGGCGAAAGCCATTGAAGCTAGCAACAAGAAGAAACTTCTGAAAGTAAATCCGAAACTGGATGAAGGAACCGGAATATATATACTCTGGCGTACCGAAACCCATGGATATATCGGGCAGTCAGTAAAACTTCTTACCAGACTGGCGCAACACATGTCAGGATACGAGCAGCATATTGATCGTTCCATGAAAGCACATGGGCTGTATTCAGAAGATAATAAGAACGGCTACAAGATTGATTTTTTCCATTGCCCGGTATCACAGCTTGATGAAAAAGAACGAGAATACATCCAGAAAGCCATTGATGCCGGATGGATTGTGAAAAACAAGACTGGTGGTGGACAGGATGAAGGAAAAGAGAAGATTGCTGATTACCGCCCGGCAAAAGGATATCGTGATGGTATCCGACAAGGCAAGAAAACTCTGGCCCGTGATTTATCACATATCATCGACACCCACCTTCAGATATCTTTGAAACCCGAAAAGCAGAACAACAAAACTTCAATCAAAGCCTTTGAGAAATTCAAAGAAATGCTTGATGAAAGGAACTACGAGAAATGACTATACGTGAAATAAAGAGCAGAAAACATAAGGAATACGAGCAGAATCGTAAAGATATTTATTATTTCATCGTAAAATACGAAAAACGCAAAGGCGAAATGCCACAGATTAAAACGATAGCTGAGGAATTGGACTTAAGCCCCAGTGCAGTCCAGAGGCATTTACGCCAGTTTGCGGATGATGGACTGATTGAATTTTCGGGGAGCAATTCTCATAGAAAATACCGGCTGATAAGAAAGAACGAAGGATGAAGCTTTACGATCTGTACACCTTAGATGGGACGTTCGTAGATACGCTTACCCGGAAAGAAGCTGTTGAAATGTTCAGCCTTTCCGGGTGGGACTTCAAATCAAAAATAGACTACAGAGAGCCTATCAATGGTGAATATTACCTGGATGATTCGGAAGACGATATCACTGTTAGAAAGCACAAGGACAAAGATATGCTTGCGCAGTTTGACTTACTCACATCAAAGTTAAGAAAAATATTAAAAGTGGAGGGAAAATAATGGCAGAGAATTGTAATGAATGTAGTATCGCATGGATACGTGGAAGTGATTATGCTGAGGTATCGGCGTACAACGGAAGTACTTTAAAGAATCGAACACTTAAACTGAAAGAAGAAAACCCGGAAGATGTGAAAGTTATCGCAATTAACAAAGATGGCTCGATTTTCGCTCATGTTCCGAGAAAATACGTGCCAAATTTACGAGCCCCGAGAAAACTGACAGAAGAGCAGAGGGCAGAACTGGTTGAGCGAGGAAAGAACATGTCGAAATGGAAAGTAACTGATGTAGAAGAAACGCCAGATTTCGATTTTGACGATGAGGATGAAGAAATCCTCGATGGTGAAGATAAAATCGGTTTTTAGGAGAAAAAATGAGAGTAGATGTTCAGATGAGGAATAATGCCATAACGATTCAAGAATTGAGAGCGTATCTGGCAGAAAGGTACGGGATCCGCAAAGGGAATCGCATTAAGTACACAGAACGCGGAGAGGAAAAAGTGGAACACATTTACGAGGTCGATGCGATTTATCCGCATTGTGTGTTGCTGCGAGATATTTTCGATAACACAAGGATTTGTCCATGTTACGGAAAATTAAGAATGATGTTGAATGAAATCGAGTAAATATGAAGATGGTTAAAAGAAAGGAATAACACTTATCCTCGTGAAACGAGGTTGTATTTAATCAAGCAAAAAAACAATTAATTAAAAAAGAAAGGAGCCAGCCTCCGGCCGGGGCAAGGGTATACCGGGCTTCTTAGAAAAAAAATGAATTTAAAATGTGAAATTTATCGTGATTCTATGCAGAATTATAAAAAATATGCAATTCCAAGAGCGCAACTTGTAATTGCGGATGTACCTTACAATGTTGGAAACAACTTTTATGGCAGTAATCCAATGTGGTACACGGGCGGAGATAATAAGAATGGTGAAAGTAAATTAGCCGGAAAAGCAGCTTTCAACTCAGATTTCAATTTCAATCTGTATGAATATTTTCACTTCTGTTCAAAAATGTTGAGAAAAGAGCCTAAAAAGGCAGGCGCAAGAGGAAGAAGTTCAGATGCACCATGCATGATCGTATTTTGTTCGTTTGAGCAAATACAAACGCTGATCAATGCGGCCGCGAAACATGGATTCGTTCACTACATACCGCTTGTGTTCATTAAAAATTACAGCCCACAGGTACTAAAAGCTAACATGCGTGTGGTAGGGGCTACAGAATACGCACTTGTGTTTTACCGAAATAAACTTCCAAAGTTCAGAAATGGAGCACAGACGGATGAAAACGGAAAGACTATTCGCGGTACTGGAAAGATGGTTTTTAACTGGTTTCAGTGGGAAAAAGACGGAAAGGATATTCCTAAAATTCATCCCGCACAAAAACCAGTAGCCGTTCTGAAAAGATTAATCGAAATATTTACCGATCCTGGCGATGTAGTGATTGACCCATGCTGCGGAAGTGGCAGCACATTGAGAGCAGCCATGGAACTTGGAAGAAGCGCATATGGATTTGAAATTGATAGAAATTTTTATCAGAGAGCTAAAGATGAAATGATTGTTTTAGAAAGAAATCCGCAAATGAATATCAAAGATTTTATTTAGAAACCATGGGGGACTGCACAATAGCGTGCCAGTTGCTTGCATGGGGAAAGTGAGGATGGAAATGAGTGAGATCAAATTCAGTGACGGAATGCCAGTAAGAGAAAGACGTTCCAGCACAAGCATTTATCCAGAGGAATTGTTGGATAAAAAATGCGGTGGTTGTATGAGATGCCAGCCAAGAAAAAGAAAGGGCGAAACAGGCTATCGTTGCACAACACAGCCGTACACCAAAGACATTTCACCAGAAGACAAAGCTTGCGTTATTTACTGGGACAAAGAAGAGGAAAGAAAGTACAATGCGTTAAAGACGCAGGACGAAGAAAACCGAAGAAAAGAACTCTGGAATATCTATTCAAAGCGAGAGCCGATCAAACTCCCTATCGTAAATGATGGTTACGGAATAATTCCAGAATGTCCTATTTGTGGAGAGATGCCGTACAGCACTAAGCAGTGCCACTGGTGCGGTCAGAGGTTTATGCAAGACGAAGAAGTGAAAGAATATGCAAAACCGCTGACGAAAGAGGTAACGTGTTTTTCATGTGGTAGAAAGGTAATGGCAAATGTAAGTAAGTATAACGGACACATTAGTTATCATTGCCAGTGCGGAACGAGTTTTATCGAATAAGGAGGACACAAAATGAAATTATATTTCTACATTTTGGACAGTGACAGAGAAACAGGCAAATGGAATCTTCGCCTTGAAGAATGTGAAGTAATAGAAAAGCCGAAGACATACAAACCAGTAACTAAATTCCCTGACGGAATCTACACTTCGTTTATAAAAAAAGAATCAATAGGCAATTTCATTAACGAGTACAGCAAAGCGGTTGTATTAGATGTACCTGATTATGAAAAAGCAAAGGAAGTATTTTTTAAAAAATACGATAATGAATTAAACGCTCTAAGAAAAGCAATTAAATTCTATGAGGAACTTAAATCTGCGGTCGAGGATTACAAGGAGGGCGCAAAATGTTAATCAGAAGTCAAGATAAAGAAACATTAATCAATTTCAACAATTCAATCGTAGTCAACACCATGGTGGATATTGGAGGGGTAACGAAGATGTTCTGCTCATATTCATGCGATGATTATGTTATCGGGCATTATTCATCAAAAGAAAAAGCCATGAAGGTACTGGATATGATTCAGGAAGCCTATGCGAACGCAGAGTTAATTCCAATGGCAGTTCCGAATATTGGAAAGATGTTCACAGAAGCGCCAGCATCGAAAGAAAATGAACTTTTGGCTGAAGCTTTTGGAGAAGCGCTTATGAATAAAATGGTCTTTCAAATGCCCATGGATAGTAAGGTGGAAGTATGAAGTACAGAAAGAAACCAGTTGTAATTGATGCAGTACAGTGGACTGGTACAAATCATCGAGAAATGTTCGATTTCCTGACGGACTATCAGTGTACAGACCAGTACATGTCGGCAGAAGGTAAGAATTTCTATATTGACCATTGGAAGGTTCCAGGCGGTCTGGTTATTAAGACGCTAGAGGGCGAACATCTGGCGAATATTGGTGATTATATCATCCGCGGCGTTCACGGTGAGTTTTATCCGTGTAAGCCGGATATATTCAGAGAGACTTACGAGGAGGTGGAAGCGTGAAGTATAAATGCGTGAAAGCGTTCACGTTAGATACATACGATGGTGATGGATTTTACGTTGACGGATACATGGAAATTAAGGTAGGCGAAGTTTACGAAGTAGGAAATGAAAATATTATCGATGGAGAAATTCATCTTGACGGAGTAAATGTTAACAGATGGATTGAAATATCGAAAGAAACGTTAGAAAAGCATTTTGTAGAGGTGGAAGAATGAGCCATATCAAAGACAGATTGTCCAGTTATCATGATTGGATGCAAGATATTGTAAATAGATACAAATTGGTTACTGCTAGAGATTTTCTAGAAATGATAGAACAGCTTCAAGAGGATCTTGAACAGGAAGAGAAAGAAAACGGATGGATTCCAGTCAGTGAGAGATTTCCGGAATCAAGCGGTACATATCAAGTAACCTGCATGGACGGAAGAATATATCGTTCAACCTATGCAAAATTTCAAAGCAGATTGAAACGCTGGGAACTAACTGGTGCTAGGGCGTATTGGAAAGTCACGGCATGGCGACCACTTCCAGAACCATATAAGGAGGACTAAACATGATTGCATTCTTATTAGTATTCACCATTGGAATCATAGTCGGAGCGACTGGCCTTGTGTGCATAGCGATCATGTACGACAAGCATCACCCAGACGATTAGAAAGGAGAACGGTATGCTGACAAGGAATAAAAAGCTGAAAGATTACGGTATTCCGGCTGAAGATATAGAAAAACTGAATACGATGCTGAAAGACTTCCCGGCAGAGTACGGATATCTGCTTTCCAGTGCCGCCTTGTCAGCTTGCCCGAAGAACACGGTGATAGCGGATATGGTTATTGAGAATATCCTACACCGGAAAAGTTACATGAAAATCAGCAAAGAAAGATATATCCCGATGAATCCGAAAGACTTCTACGGATACAGACGCAAGACCGTCGCTGTACTGTATGAGAGAATGCGGTTATTGGGAGTGTGGGAGGAATAAAATATGAGCAGACTAATTGATGCGGACGACTTAATTGAATATATTAAAATATGGGATATTGGAAATAGCATTAGTTCCGACCAGAAGGAATTTATTGATTGTGTTAACAAACAGCTGACGGCTTTTGATGTGGATGAAGTTGTTGAGCAGTTGGAAACAAGAAAGGCAAGAGCTACTGCATTACAGAAAGAAAATACATCAGAGTATTTCGAGGGTGAAACTGATGCGTTTGAATTTGCAATCAAAATCGTGAAAGGCGGTGGAGTTGAATGAGAGAAATTCTTTTCAAGGCAAAGCGGAAAGATAATGGAAAATGGATCGAGGGATATTATCAGAAAAGATATGACCTTTTAGGCAATGAAGAACATTTAATCTTCCACGCTGATAGTTATAATGTGTGGGAATATGCGGAAATCGACCCAGAAACCGTCTGCCAGTTCACGGGGCTTTGTGACAAGAACGGTAAGAAGATTTGGGAAAATGACATTTTACGATTCACACAGCAGGATGAAACTAAAATTGGTGTTATTAAATATAACGCACCGATTTTTACATATTTTGGATTAATGAGATGGAGTCTATACAAAGATGAAGTTATTGGAAATATTTTTGACAATCCAGAATTATTACAGGAGGAATCAGATGAGTAAATGGTATGTAAGTGTTGGTGTGAGCTTATCAATTGATTATGACGATATTGAAGCTGATACAAAAGAAAAAGCCGAGGAAATAGCAAAAAGTAAAGCATTGGAAGACATTAATTGTAACAATTGTGATTGCGATACTGGCTATCCAATAGTGTATTGTTGTCTTGAGGAGGAATCAGATGAGTAAAGGCAAGGACATTTCAACCATGTTTACGAAAGAAGAAAATAAAAAGAATGGAAGACTTGGATATGGACTGGCTACCAGAGAGAAGAAAGATGTTATCAGTCCTGCACAGTACGGAGCATTTTTGCAGAAAAGAGGTAGGAGAAAATGAGTAAATCAGTATTAGTGATTGATACGCCGGAGCATGGCTGCATTTCCTGCTTAATTGGGCAAAATCACAGTAACAGTCTGGAAACCTATATTTATTGCCCGATTGTGGGAAAATGTGTACTTGATAAAGAAGCAGAAGCCATTCCTGATTGGTGTCCACTTATGGATTTGCCAGAGAAAGACAATGGAGACTATCCGGCTAATGCATCTGATGCCGGTTTTGTGGAGGGCTGGAACCAGTGTATTGATGAGATTACAGGAGGTTAAGTAGATGGAGAGATTAACACTTGAAGACATGATAAAAGCACTTAAATGCATTTCCAGTCAAGATGCAGAAGGTGATTGCTATATGGATCACGAGAATTTTAAGCACATGGAAGACGATAAATATAAACGCATTACCTGTGGAACTGGCGAGAACTTAAAAGATTGGATTAGTGGAAGGGATGCAGTTGGATGCCCATACCACCAGAAAACGTACGGGACTTGCTACGAAGATGGAGAATTGTATTGGCTGAAAGATGTTACAGAACTTCTGGAAGAATTAAAATCTTACAAAGACTTAGAAGAACAGGGCTTGCTTGTGAGATTGCCAGCTAATAAGAATAAAGAAATATATATCATATCTTCCAGATGGACAGTCTGCTCAGAATGTGGTTCAAGATTTGATGAATACAGTTGCATTGGCTGTGAATATAAATGTGATAGTAAAAAAGAACATTATGTGCGTCCAACTTATCTTTCGTCTATAAATGTAAGCACTTATGCTAACCAATTTGGCAAGACAATATTCCTCACCCGTGAAGAAGCTGAGAATAAGTTGGAGGAGATGAAGAATGGCAAGAAATAGATATCCAGGAACATGTTATTGTTGTGGTGAATATGTACCCACTGGGTTCGGACATTTTGAGCGATACCGAGGTCATTGGAGAATTAAATGCGTAATTGAACGTCGAAATCATATTGAAAGTGATTACCAGTACATGGACAGTTGTGACGAAAAAGGATGCGAATGGGACAATCCGTGGGGCGTAGTGGAATACGAAACCTACAAAGAATATGCAGAACCGTTGTTTGAAAACTTGGAGGATCAACATGAAGTCAGAAGAAGCAGAAAGGATGGAAAAGAATGAATAAGAAAGAAATCGCAGAAATTAAGAAACAGTTTACTCCAGCCAATTACACAATCACACGCATTTGTGGTTGTTATGTGGACGCAGAAAAGAACAAGAAAACCAAAATTAAAGAAGCATTCCTGTCTATTCCAGAGGAAGAAATGTTTAAGTATTTTGACATTTTCAAGAAAACCATGTCTGGCAGACTTGGAAAAAACCTTATGAACCTTGATTTTCCATTATCACAGGAAAAAGAGGGTGGAACACAGGAATTTCTTATGCGGATCAGAGCAAGTAAACTTAAAAATGATGAGCTTTTGGACGAGCTCTACGACAAAGTGATTGAAAATTACGATTATCACGAAAATTACTACATAGTTCTCATTCATGCAGTATATGACGTTCCAGGAAAAGCTTCTGATGGAACCGAAATGCACGATGCATCAGAAGAAATTTATGAACACATTCTGTGCAGCATTTGCCCAGTAAATCTTTCAAAGGCTGGGCTTAGCTATGATGTGGTTGAAAATAACATCAAAGACAGAATTCGTGATTGGGTAGTCTCAAGACCAGAAACAGGATTCTTATTCCCTGTATTCAATGACAGAAGCACTGATATTCATGGAACCTTGTATTTCAACAAAAACGTAAAGAATATTCATCCCGACTTCATTGAAAACGTTCTTGGCGCACCAATTCCCCGTATACCCGGCAACGAGATCAATGTCTTTTCAGATTTTATCATGGACAATTTCGAAGGAAATACAACATTCAATTTCGCGGAAAGTCTGGTTGAATCTTTGCAGGAAGTAATAGAACAGAAGAAAGACAGCCCGGAGATGGTAACTGTGTCATGTGATGAAATGGAACAGATTTTTGGATATTGCGGAGTTTCAGACGAGAAGTTGTCGGATTTCAAAGAAAACTGGGAAATGTATTTCAGCAATGAGCCTGTTACTCTTGACAATATTCATAATTCAAAAACTGCAAAAATTGTAACACCAGATGCAACAATCTGCATCCAGCCAGATAAAATTGCTTTGATTGAACTGAAAGAAATAAACGGCGTTCCATCTCTTGTAATTCCGGTAAATGGAGAACTGAAAATCAATGGAATTGAAGTTGAATTAAAATAAACATTTTTGAAAAACCAGGAATTGGAGAAAGGAATTTTAGAATTGGCAAATAAAAGAATGTTCACAATGAAAATTGTTGACAGTGACGCATTTTTGGATATGCCGTTATCAACACAATGTCTTTATTTTCATCTAAACATGAGAGCGGACGATGATGGATTCATTGGAAATCCAAAAAGGATAATGAAAATCACAGGAGCAAGTGAAGATGACTTGCGATTATTAATCGCAAAAAGGTTTGTCCTTACATTTGAGGACGGCGTGATTGTAATTAAGCATTGGAGAATGCACAACACTTTGTCAAGAGATCGGTATGCTGAAACATCATATACTGACGAAAAGAAAATGCTGCTTTTAAAGGACAATGGTAGTTACTCTTTGACGGGCGGGAATCCGATTGATGATACTCGGCTAATAGAACGATCAGGACGGCAGACGCAACAAAGACGCAACAAAGACGCAGCAAAGACGCTCTCAGATATAGATAAAGGTTTAGATATAGATATAGAATTAGATAAAGAAAAAGATAATAATTTAATAGTATCTAAAGATACTATTCGTCAGACAGATGTCCGACGTGTTATCGAGGAATGGAACAAATTACAGGACGTTGGCATTGCTCCTATCAGGGATATCAAACCTGCATCAAAAAGATGCCAGATGCTCAAAGGGCGAATAAGAGAGTATGGCATGGACGATCTCTTAAATGCTATGGACAACATTCGCCACAGCGATTTCCTGAGAGGCGAAAACAAAAATGGATGGATGATTACTTTTGACTGGTTTGTAAAACCAAATAATTTCTTAAAGGTTTTGGAGGGTAACTACAATGGGGACAGGAAACATGGATCTGGTGCAAAAACTCAAAGAAAAGTCGAACCACTTATCCCGTTTGGAACACTCGGTGATGACGGAGGATCAGACACATTGCCCTTTATGCGATGATTCCGGATGGGTATGGAGCCGTGATCAATATGGAATTCCGTACTGCCAGGAGTGTTCCTGCGGTATCCGCAAAAAAATAATTCATAGAAATCAGCTTAAGTTTGCAGAGATTCCAGACATCTACAAGGACGCAATGTTTAATAATTTTCGGTCGGCAGTATATCAGCTGCCGGAGAGCCAGGAAACAATAAGACAGGCTGCGAAAGCTGTTCACTACTGGATGGAAAATATCAGTGATATGCAAAAGCAGGGAATTGGACTATATTTTTACTCTAGCACGAAAGGCTCTGGAAAAACCCGAATGGTATGCAGCCTGGCGAATGAATTGATTGAAAAGCATCAGAAACAGGTAAAATTTTCAACGTCTATGAAAATCCTTGACGAGATCAAGTCCACATGGGGGAAAAGATACAGTCCAGATAAAACGGAAGAACAGTTGATTGATGAACTTGCCAGAGCAGACATTCTAATCATTGATGATTTCGGCACAGAAACCGAAAAGGACTGGGTAAATGAAAAATATTATGAAATTATCGACGGACGCTATACAAGCCGAAAAATCACGATTTTCACAAGTAATTACTGTATTTCTCGACTAAATTATGATGAACGTATCACCAACCGGATTCTGGAGCGGTCACTTGAGATCCCATTTCCAGAAGAATCTGTCCGGGAGCACATAGCGGAAACAATGAAACAACAAATGATAGCAGGTATCATGGGAGGCGAAAAATGAACAGTGCCGTGTTAAAAAGAAAATTCACAGGGAAACCGGCAACTATGCCTTATTCATCTGCAAAGATTGAAAGAATGCAGCGAATGTTTGACGAGTCCAGAGAAAAAGTTCTGGCAGCCAGAAATGAAGAGATTGAAAAAGCGTATCAGAAAGGCAAGGAAGACGGGATCAATAGAACCGTGAGCGTTTTGAACAAAGTTGTAGAAAACGCAAGGGAAGAAGAAAGAGAGAAAAGCTACAACGCCGGTTTCGAACAAGGATTTACGGACGGACAGGACTGGGCGAATGTTGAGAACAGTGTAACATTGCTTTTGGCACTACATAGAGCATACGACTTTGAACCGGAACAGCTGATGAATGTAGTGTAAAAGAGTAACAAATATGTGCATCAGGCAAATGAAGGAAAACCGACTATCGGTACTCTTGCACGGCAGTTGTACAATGAATGCCAGATAAAGCTGTGCGAACACGAAGTGGAAATTTTAAGAAAGTACAGTTTGTTTGAAGAGGGTGACCCATATGATTAAGATAAGCGCAATGTACAAAGATTCCGGCGGAACAAATCCATATCACAGATGCGATGAATGTTTACGGTACCGGTCTGGAAAACATCCGAGGTGCCTGAACTACAATGGAGATGTGGACTGGAAACCGAACTACATTGCCTGCAAATTCTTCACAGATGAAAAGGAAGATGAAATCAAAGGACAGATAGATATATTTGATTTACTGTAAAACAAAGTAATTGATTGACCAAAAAATGCTAGAATCCATTTTATATAAGTTTGCATAGAAATATATGCCTAAAATGTTTTAAAAGGATTTTGGACCTTTTCGTCAAAGAAAGGAGTGCGACATGAATAAAGCGTTATTACTGGCATTGAACGAACACATATACCTTCAGGGACTGATCAACAGAGAAATGAAAGAGAAAATTGACATTGAAATTCTCTCTGAAAATTAGCTTAAACTATTGAGCGGAGATGAGATAGAAGTTATAATAATCTTATCTCTGCTCTTCCAAACAGAAGGGAGAACGGGGCATGAACGTTTATCGTACTAGAGAAATACTGAAAACTTGCAGTATTTTCGATCTGAAATTAAAAGTGGCGTTTTACGCAAGAGTAAGCACAGAATCAGAAGACCAACAGGTTTCTATACATCACCAGGATGAATATTACAGAAACTTCATTGCTCAAAATAAAAACTGGGTATTTGTTGGTGCGTACATTGACAATGGAATATCGGGAATACGAACTGAGAAAAGGGACGAATTTCAACGCATGATGGCAGATGCCAAAGCCGGGAAAATTGATATGATTGTAACGAAAGAAATTACCAGGTTTGCGAGAAATACGCTAGACAGCATAAAATATACAAGAGAATTACTGATGTATGGTGTGTGTGTATGGTTTCAAAACGACAACATCAATACGATTGACGAAGATAGTGAGTTACGACTTACTATAATGTCCGGAATTGCCCAAGATGAATCAAGAAAACTCTCCAATCGAATAAAATTCGGACATGCGCAGTCGATAAAAAACGGTGTAGTTCTTGGATCACGAATATACGGTTACATCAAGAAAGACGGAAAACTTACAATTGATCCCAAAACAGCTCCAATGGTAAAAGAGATATTTGAAAAATATTCTACAGGAGAATGGTCTACATCCACTATTGAGAAATACCTGTACAAAAAAGGATATCGAAATTACAAAGGCGGAAAACTCAGCCGAGATAATATCAAAAAGATAATCAAGAATCCAAAATATAAAGGTTATTATTGCGGCGGTAAAGTAAAAGTTGTCGATATGTTCACTAAAAAGCAAGAGTTTTTGCCAGAGGACGAATGGACAATGTACAAAGACGATGGGAACCATGTTCCACAGATTGTAGATGAATCCGTATGGAATAAGGCAAATGTCATTATGCAAACACGGAGCGATGCAATCAAATCCCACAGAACGTCTTTCAAACAAAACAATTTGTTTACCGGATATATCTTTTGCGGTAATGATGGAGCACCGTACTGGATGAAGCAGCACACTATAAGAGGGCGTGAAGATGCAAGATGGGTATGCAGCTATCGTATAAAAAACGGAGCGCAAAGCTGTAACTCTTTTGGTATACGTGAGAAAGAATTAAGGGTAATGCTTGCGGACCTTATCAACAAATCTGGGAATATCCAAACAGCTATTGAAAGATATATAAGTTTGGTCGAAAAGAACATAGACTTCAGCAACGATGGGGCTGAGATAAACCGGCTTAAAAACATGATTCTTCAGATAGAGAAAAAGAAAGACAGGCTTCTCGATCTTAATCTGGACGGGATTATAACAAATTCTGAATATCTTGAAAAAAACGAAAAATTCAAGAATGAAATCCAAAATATAAACAATAAGCTTTCCGAACTGGAATCGAAAGAAGAAGCCAACAAAGATTCTCATTTGAAATTAAAGGAGATCGGGAAAACGCTAAATGGCTTGCAAGGGATTGGCCCGGAAGATATTACCAAAGCTGTTCTGGGTGAGTTTTTGGACAAAATAATAGTGAACCCGAAGCGCCCGCAGGAGTGCGAAATTTTGTTCTTTTTAAAGACCGGAGATGTAAAAAAAAAGTCAATAATCGAGCAGGATAAACAGAGTTGTTCTGAATACTTTTTTTTGACCATATATCCACCTACGGATCCGTTCTGTTTGGAAGTCAGGTTTCCGTTGTATCCGTCTGTAAGCGGAACACCCAGCTCGTTTGCTACCTCATATTTGAAACGGTCAAGTG
>OLRT01000044.1_pt1 | contig 93559 bp, 76 predicted proteins | sample 1672021 | NCBI WGS metagenome assembly OLRT01 (sample SAMEA3136637, study PRJEB25190) | human gut metagenome | reverse complement strand
TACAACAATTCCTACAAAGAAGAGCCAGATCTTCTCTACAGCTGCTGATAACCAGTCTGCGGTAGACATCAACGTAGTACAGGGTGAAAGAGAATTCGCTAAGGACAACAAGTCACTTGGTCAGTTCAGACTTGATGGTATCCCAGCTGCTAAGCGTGGTGTTCCACAGATCGAAGTAACATTTGATATTGATGCGAATGGTATCGTAAATGTTTCAGCTAAGGATTTAGGTACAGGTAAGGAACAGCACATCACAATCACAGGCGGTTCAAACATGTCTGATGAAGAAATCGATAAGGCTGTTAAGGAAGCTGCTCAGTTCGAAGCTGCTGACAAGAAGAAGAAGGAAGGTGTTGAGCTTAGAAATGATGCTGACTCAATGATCTTCCAGACAGAGAAGGCTTTAGCAGAAGTAGGTGACAAGCTTGATGCTGCTGACAAGGAAACTGTAGAAGCTGATATCAAGGCTCTTAAGGACTTAGTTGAAAAAGTTAAGGACAACGACGAGCTTACAGCAGAGCAGATGGATGAAATCAAGGCTGCTAAGGATAAGCTTGTAGAGAGCTCACAGAAAGTATTTGAGAAGCTTTACGCTGACGCTCAGGCACAGGCTAACCAGGCCGAAGGTGCTTCAACAGCAGATAACGGAAACAACAACGACGGTAAGAACCCATACGGTGATGATGTAGTTGACGGAGACTACAAGGAAGTTTAATTAAAAACTTAAATCGTTTGATATAGAAATTAGAATATAGCGCATAAGGGTCAGGTAAAGGTTTTAACCTATTACATTGACCCTTGTGTGGAGTAAACATAAATGAGGATTGGCAATGGCTGATAAAAGAGATTATTATGAAGTGCTTGGCGTTAGCAGAGATGCTTCAGAGAGTGAGATAAAAAGTGCTTACAGAAAGTTAGCCAAGAAATACCACCCTGATAGTAATCCTGATAATGCAGAAGCTGAAAGTAAGTTTAAAGAAGCATCAGAGGCATATTCTGTTCTTTCAGATGCTGAAAAGAGAAAGCAGTATGATCAGTTTGGTCATGCAGCATTTGATGGAAGTGGCGGTGCAGGCGCAGGCGGATTCGACTTTAGTAACATGGGCGATATTTTCTCTGAATTCTTCGGTGGAGGTGGCGGAAGCTTCTTCGACGGAATGTTTGGAGGCGGTGGCCGCAGACAGGCTCGTGGAAATGCTCATCGTAAGGGCAGAGACCTTGAAGCAAGCGTACGTATTGACTTGTTAGAAGCTTACAAGGGTACAAAGAAGGATATCGAGTACAACTACAAAGAAGCATGTGATTCCTGCCACGGTTCAGGTGCCAAGGCCGGAACAACTCCTGAAACATGTACTAACTGTGGTGGTTCAGGTCAGGTTGTATATACACAGCAGTCAGTTCTCGGTATGCTTAGAAATATAGGCGTATGTCCTGAATGTAACGGTACAGGTAAGATTATCAAAGAAAAATGTGACAAGTGTAAAGGTAATGGATATTTCACTAAGAAGAGAAAAATCCAGGTTGATATCCCTGCAGGTATAGATGACGGACAGTACATCAGATTATCAGGTGAAGGTGATCCGGGTGAAAACGGAGGACCAAGAGGTGATCTTATCGTAGGCGTAAGAGTTATGAATAAGACTCATTTCGGAAGAAATGGTCAGGATCTCTTCAGTGAGGTTAGAATTTCTTATCCTACAGCTGTACTTGGTGGCGAAGTAGAGGTTGAAACAATAGATGGTAAAATTCTTTATGATGTTAAACCGGGCAGTGTTTCGGGCCGGAGAGTCCGCTTAAAGGGCAAAGGTATGCCAAATGTAAGAAATAACAAGTCATTTGGTGATTTGTATATTACTCTTATTATTGACGTACCTACAAAGCTTACACATGAACAGAAGGAAGCTTTACTTGCATATGATGAAGCTCTTACAGGTAATGAAAGAGATGGCAAGAAAAAGAAAAAGTTCTTCGGTAAATAAAATATAAATAAAAAACATCTGCTTTTGTAGTTAATTATTAATTTGCAAGGCGGATGTTTTTTATATACAATTAGATAAATGTAATAAAAAGCATTAACATAAATGTCAGTATTTGTGCGTATATACTACCGCCGTGGTAGAGATATATTACAATAAATGTGTTATGTTTAGTGTGTAGTATGATAGCTGTATTTATCGAATAAAACGGCTATTGTTTAGGAGGTATAATCATGGGATTAATAAAAGCGGCTCTTGGATCATTTAACGGCACAATGGCAGATATGTGGAAGGAATTTTTCTACTGTGATGCTTTAGATAATAATGTTTTAGCTGTTAGAGGTCAGCACAGCAGTAGCAAGCGCTCATCAAATAAAAGAGGTCATGACAATGTAATTTCAAATGGAAGTGGAATCGTTGTTGCTGACGGTCAGTGTATGATGATTGTTGAACAAGGGAAGGTTGTAGAGGTTGCAGCTGAACCGGGAGAATACACATATGACAATACACAGGCCCCTACAATATTTTCCGGTGGTCTTGGAAAGGGAATTATTGATACTTTCAAGACAATAGGAAAGAGATTTACATTTGGTGGAGATACAGGTGTAGATCAGAGAGTATATTACTTTAATATTAAAGAGCTTGTGGACAATAAGTTTGGAACTCCTAATCCTATTCCGTTCAGAGTTGTGGATAAAAATATTAACCTCGATATAGATGTATCACTTCGTTGTTCAGGTGTTTATTCATACAAGATAGAAGATCCAATTCTCTTCTACACAAATGTATGTGGCAATATCGAAGAGGATTACACAAGAGATAAGTTGGAAAGTCAGCTTAAAACAGAGTTTATCAGTGCTTTACAGCCTGCATTTGCCAAGCTTTCAGCTATGGGGATCAGACCAAGTGAGGTAATTGCTCATAATACTGATCTTGAGAAGAGCATGGATGAAATCTTATCTGAAAAATGGTCAAAGTTAAGAGGTCTTGACATTGTAAGCGTTGCTATTGGTTCAGTAACACTTCCTGATGACGATGCAGAGCGTATTAAGAGAGCTCAGAACGATGCTATTTACAGAGATCCACTTATGGCAGCTGCAACACTTTCAGGTGCTCAGGCAGATGCCATGAGAGCCGCTGCAGCAAATGAAGGCGGTGCCATGAACGGCTTTATGGGTATGGGCATGGCTATGGGCGCAGGTGGTGCAAACACAGCAGCTCTTTTTGAAGCAGGTGCAAAGCAGCAACAGGCTCAGCAGGCACAGCAGCAGTCTGCACCGGCTGCAGGTGTATGGAAATGTACATCATGCGGAACAGAAAATACAGGTAACTTCTGTACTAACTGTGGAACACCAAAGCCGGTTGCAGTTAATAAGTTCTGTCCAAACTGTGGTTTTGATCTTTCAGGATCAAATGCAAAGTTTTGTCCGAACTGTGGCAATAAATTAGATTAATAAGGGGAATTTATGGCAGAATTACAGGATTTTAAATGCCCTTCCTGTGGAGGCGCAATACATTTTGATACGGGCGTTCAGAAAATGAAATGCCCTTACTGTGATGCTGAATTTGATATTGATTCATTAAAGGCATTAGAAAATGAGCCTGAAATACTCGATGAAGATAAATTTGCCTGGGACAATACTCCGGGGCAGGAGTGGAGCGAAGAGGACCAGGAGCAGCTTAATTCTTATGTTTGTAATTCATGCGGTGGTGAAATAATAGGTGATAAGACTCTTGGAGCCACGAGCTGCCCATATTGCGGAAGTCCTGTCGTAATGACAAAGATGTTTGCCGGTATTTTAAAGCCGGACTATGTTATTCCTTTTAAGTACGACAAGAAGCAGGCAGAAGACAGCCTCAGAAAATATGTAAAGAGCAAAAGATTCGTTCCTAAGCTTTTTAGATCAGAAAACAGAATAAAAGAGATCAGAGGTATTTATGTACCTTTCTGGCTCTTTGATTCAAAGATAGATGCGGATATCCAGTACAATGCAACTGAAGTAACCACATGGTCAGATTCAGAGTATGTTTATACAAAAACAGACCACTATAAGTTATACAGATCAGGAGATATGAAGTTCCAGCATATTCCTGTAGATGGTTCAAGTAAAATGCCTGATGATTTAATGGAATCAATAGAGCCATTTGATTTTAGTGAGGCAGTGGATTTCCAGACTGCATATTTATCAGGATTCTTTGCTAACAGATATGATGTTACTGCAGATGACAGTGTTGAGAGAGCCAATACAAGAATTAAGAACAGTACAGAAGCAGAATTTAAAAAGACAACAAAAGGATATGACTCTGTTGTAACAGCTGCTTCAAGTATGAGATTATCTGAGTCTACTGAACATTATGCACTTTATCCTGTATGGATTCTTAACACAAAGTGGAATGGCAATGATTACATGTTTGCCATGAATGGTCAGACAGGTAAGTTTACAGGAAATCTTCCTGCAAGTGTCGGCGGACTTTGGGGATGGTTCTTTATTATCACAGGTATCATTGGAATATTGTTATTTTTACTGTTTTATTTTGTATTTTAAAAGGAGCTGCATATGAATAAAATTAAATTAATAGCTGCGTCCTTATGTACAAGTGCATTGATCGGGGGAGCACCTCTTTTGGCAACTCCTGTTCTTGCAGAGGAAAGCAGTAAAGTTTCAAAAGATTATGTGGTTGATAATGCGGATTTATTAACTCAGACAGAAGAAAATGAATTAAGCGAAAAACTTCAGGATATCAGTGATGAGTTACAATTTGATGTTGTAGTTGTTACAACTAATTCAATAGGTTCTAAGACAGCAACTGAATATGCCGATGATTATTTTGATTATAATGGCTACGGAAGAGGCTCAAATAATGACGGCGCCTTATTCCTTGTGGATATGGGTGACAGAAAGTGGGCTATTTCAACATCAGGATATGGCATCGAAGCAATTGTTGATTCTGCCTTAGATGATATGGAAGAAGAGATAGTTCCGTATTTAAAGTCTGGTGATTACGATGGCGCCTTTAATGAATTTGCTGATCTCACATACGATATTGTAAATAATGCAAAGAATGGAAAATCATATTCAAATTCTACTACATCAACAACTAAGAATCATAAGAATATAGGTACGAACCTTATCGTTGCCTTCTCCATAGGTGCAGGTATTTCGCTTATAATTATTTTGGTTTACAGAAGTAAGTTAAAACCTGTTAAATTACAGAAAGAGGCAAAGGAATATATTGTACCGGGAAGTTTTAACCTTAGAAGAAGTGACGATGTCTTCCTCTATTTCAATATTACAAAGGTTCCGATTCCTAAAAATAACGACAGTGATGATTCAGGAAGTTTCCATTCTTCATCATCAGGAAGCTCACACGGCGGTTCAAGCGGAAGTTTCTAAAGTGCAACAGCGAACATGAATGGCCAGCGTCAGCGTATGCAAACGAAGTGAATTCAACAAGTGTGCATGCCACATAAGTTGAGAGCATTGTCATATAACAAAAAACAGGGGTAAGAGAAGTTTGGTTCTTACCCCTGTTTTTTGTTTAAGTAATCTTTTAATAATCCCAAACATTGTGATTAAAACCCACAATTATTATCCGATATTTTTAGAAATTTGTTATTAATTCCATTATCAAAATGGAAAATTTGTAAAAACCTGTATTTATTTATCCATAATCATTAAAAATTCCTACATTAATATGCAAAAAATCGTTAAAAGATAGGCGCTTATGTGGTATTATAAATTAGTTATATTGTGACTATTTATAGTCATATCTGCTTTAACCCCGATTCTGTCAGGGTTAAGTGGACAGAATAGAGATTATAGTTAATAATAACTAGACAAAATATCGCACCTTGGAGTGAAAGGAAGTAGTGTTATGACATATGAAAAAGTCTCTTCCGATATGAACTTTCTGGAGAGAGAAAACGTTATAGAAAAGTTTTGGAAAGACAACAATATTGTTGAAAAATCCTTAAAGCAGAGAGAGGGATGTCCTACATATACATTTTATGACGGACCACCTACAGCTAACGGTAAGCCTCACGTAGGACACGTTTTAACCCGTGTTATCAAGGATATGATTCCAAGATACAGAACAATGAAGGGCTATTATGTTCCAAGAAAGGCAGGTTGGGATACACACGGTCTTCCTGTAGAGCTTGAAATTGAGAAGAAGATTGGTATCAACGGTAAGGAACAGATTGAGAATTACGGTATTGAGCCATTTGTAAAGCAGTGTAAGGAAAGTGTATGGCAGTACAAGTCTATGTGGGAAGAATTCTCATCAAAGGTAGGCTTCTGGGTAGACATGGAGCATCCATACATCACTTATGAGAATAACTTTATTGAGTCTGAATGGTGGGCATTAAAGGAAATCTTCAAGAAGGGTCTTTTATATAAGGGATTCAAGATTGTACCTTACTGTCCTCGTTGTGGTACACCTCTTTCATCACATGAGGTTGCACAGGGATATAAGACAGTAAAAGAAAAGTCAGCAATCGCTAAGTTCAAGAAGAAAGACGAAGACGTATTCTTCTTAGTATGGACAACAACACCTTGGACATTACCATCTAACACAGCTCTTTGTGTTAACCCTGATGAGACATATGTAAAGGTTAAGGCAGCTGACGGATGTACATACATTTTAGCTGAAGCATTAGCTCCAAAGGTACTCGCAGGATTATACAAGAAGGCTAATCCTGATTCAGAGGAAAATGGTGCAGATTACGAAGTACTTGAATCATACAAGGGTTCAGATCTTGAGCATCAGGAATATGAAGCTTTATATGCATGTTCAAAGACAGAAGCAGAGAAGCAGAAGAAAAACAGCCACTATGTTGTATGCGATAACTATGTAACAATGTCAGACGGTACAGGTATCGTTCACATTGCACCTGCATTTGGTGAGGATGACTCAAGACTTGGTAGAAAGTATGACTTACCATACCTTCAGTTCGTTGACGGCGCAGGTAACATGACTGAGGAAACAGAATTTGCCGGAGTATTCATCAAGAAGGCAGATCCACTTATCCTTGATGAGTTAAAGTCAAGAAATCAGCTTTTCTCAGCTCCTAAGTTAGAACATGAATATCCATTCTGCTGGAGATGTGATACACCACTTATCTACTATGCAAGAGAATCATGGTTCATTAAGATGTCTGAAGTTAAGGATCAGCTTATTAAGAACAATGAGACAATTAACTGGATTCCTGAAACAATCGGTAAGGGAAGATTCGGTGCATGGCTTGAAAATGTTCAGGACTGGGCTATTTCAAGAGACAGATACTGGGGTACTCCGCTTAATGTTTGGAAATGTGACGACTGTGGCGAGTTAGAGTCAATCGGAAGCATCGCAGAGCTTAAGGAGAGAGGCGACAACGTTCCTGACGATATCGAGCTTCATAAGCCATATATCGACAAGATTACAATTAAGTGTCCTCACTGTGGCAAGACAATGCACAGAACACCTGAAGTTATCGACTGCTGGTTCGACTCAGGTTCTATGCCATTTGCTCAGCATCACTATCCATTTGAGAATAAGGAAGTATTTGATCAGCAGTTCCCTGCACAGTTCATTTCAGAAGCTGTTGACCAGACAAGAGGATGGTTCTATTCACTTCTTGCAATCTCAACATTACTCTTCGATAAGGCTCCTTATGAAAATGTTATCGTTCTCGGTCACGTTCTCGATAAGGATGGCAATAAGATGAGTAAGTCAAAGGGTAACGCCGTAGATCCTATGGAAGCTCTTAACCAGCACGGTGCAGACGCTATCCGTTGGTATTTCTATGAGAACTCACAGCCATGGCTTCCAAACAGATTCTATGATGATGCTGTTACAGAAGGTCAGCGTAAGTTCATCGGTACTCTCTGGAATACATATGCATTCTTCGTTTTATATGCAAATATTGACGAGTTTGACGCTTCTAAGTACACACTTGATAAGGATTCCCTTACTATTATGGATAAGTGGATTCTTTCAAGACTTGAGACACTCATCAAGGAAGTTGATGAGCATTTAGAGAACTACAGAATCACAGAAGCTGCAAGAGCTATGGAAGATTTCACAGATGAGCTCTCTAATTGGTACGTAAGAAGATGTAGAGAAAGATTCTGGGCTAAAGGCATGGAGCAGGATAAGATTAATGCATACATGACTCTTTACACAGTACTTACAAGATTCATTAAGTTAGCAGCTCCTATGATTCCATTTGTTACAGAGACAATTTACCAGAACTTAGTAAGAAGCATTGATAAGGATGCTCCTGAAAGTATTCATTTCTGTGATTACCCTGTATCAAAAGAAGAGTTCATCGATAAGGACATCGAAGAGAATATGAACATTGTTCTCAACACAGTTGTTATCGGCAGAGCATGTAGAAATACATCAGGAATCAAGACAAGACAGCCACTTGGAAAGATGTTTGTTTCAAGTGATAAGAAGCTTGATGAGTTCTATGCTGAAATCATTAAGGACGAGTTAAATGTTAAGGAAGTTGTATGGCAGACAGACGTTTCTGAGTACACAATGTACAGCTTCAAACCACAGCTTAAGACACTCGGACCTAAGTTTGGTAAGTTAATCGGTGGAATTAAGAAGGCTCTTGAAACAGTTGACAGTGCAAAGGCAACAGAAGAGCTTAAGGCCAATAACACAGTTACTGTAAATGTAAATGGTGAAGATATTACTATTGCAGCTGAAGACTTACTTATTACAATGATCCACAAAGAGGGATTTGCTGCTGAATCAGGCAACGGTATTACAGTTGTATTTGATACACATTTAACAGAAGATCTTCTTGAAGAGGGATATATCAGAGAAATCGTAAGTAAGATTCAGACAATGAGAAAAGATGCAGGCTTTGAGGTAATGGACAGAATTAATGTATATGTATATGGTGATTCTGACTTCCCTGTTCTTGCAAAGCATGCAGACAAGGTAGCTAATACTGTTCTTGCTGACGAAATCATCATCAACGACGGTGGCACAAGAGAAGATATCTTTACTAAGGATTGGAAGATTGATGACGAAGATATAACTCTCGGAGTAAAAAGAGTATGAAAAATGACTACAAATATCTCAAACAATTAGGACAGAGCTTCCCTGACGTATTAAGTGCAGCGGAAGAGGTTATTAACCTTGAAGCAATACTTCACCTTCCTAAGGGTACAGAACACTATTTATCAGATATTCACGGTGAACACGAAGCATTTTTCCATGTGGTTAAAAATGCTTCAGGTACTATAAGAAGAAAGATAGATGAAGCCCTGGCAAACACAATATCATTCAAAGACAAGCAGGAATTGGCAACTATCATCTACTATCCAAAAGAAAAGCTCGCAAGATTAAAAGTTGCGGGCTTATTGGATGACGATATGTTAAAGATTACTCTTAACAGACTGATAAAGGTTTGTAAGCTCGTTTGTTCAAAATATACAAGATCCAAGGTTAGAAGATCATTACCTAAGTCATATGCATATATTATTGAAGAGCTTATGACAGAGGGGCCTACAAGAGTTAATAAGGGAGAGTATTTCGATGCAATCATTTCTTCAATGATTGATCTTGGAAATGCTGAAGACTTCATTATTCAGATTTCTAACCTTATTCAGAAAATGGCTATAGACAGACTTCACATTATCGGAGATATTTTCGACAGAGGCCCTGGTCCACACTTCATTATGGATTATCTATGCGAGCATAATTCATTTGACGTTCAGTGGGGTAACCATGACGTTGTATGGATGGGTGCGGCTTTAGGTCATATGCCATGTATCGCCAATATTATCCGTAACTCATTAAGATATGACGGTCTGGATATTCTTGAAGACGGTTATGGTATTAACATGACTCCGCTTTTAGAGTTTGCTGCCATTGCATATGCTGATGATCCATGTCTCTGCTATAAGGTGAAGGATAAGGAAATCACTAAGGACAGACATATGCAGCTCACTCTTAAGATGCATAAGGCAATCAGTGTTATTCAGTGGAAGGTAGAAGGTCAGTTAATAAGCAGAAGACCTGAATACAACATGGATGACAGACGTCTTCTTCATTTAATTAATTATGAAAAGGGCACAATAACTCTTGATGGTAAAGAATATGAATTAAAGGATAAGCTTTATCCTACAATTGATCCTAATGATCCATATAAGCTTACTCCTGAAGAAGAGAACCTTGTTCATTACCTTTCAGCATCTTTCTATCAGTGTGAGAAGCTCAATAAGCATGCGGAACTTCTTATTCATAAGGGAAGCTTATATCTCATTTATAACAATATGATGATGTTCCATGGCTGTATTCCTATGACAGAAGACGGCGACTTCAGAGAAGTTAATGTCTATGGCAAGAAGTGCAAGGGTAAAGAGCTTATGGATGAGCTTGACTCATATGTAAGAAAGGCATTCTTAGCTGACAGTAAGGAAGAAAGAGAAAAGGGAGCAGATATCTTATGGTATTTATGGAATGCTCCTGATTCTCCAATTTTCGGCAAGAGCAGAATGGCGACATTTGAAAGATACCTTATTGCAGAAGAGGAAACATGGACAGAAGTTAAGGATCCATATTATTCACTTGTAAAGAACGACAATGTTTTAGACGGTGAAAACATTCCTGTTTCAGAAAAGGCAGTTAATGCTATTTTTGAAGAGTTTGATCTTGATGGGGAAAAAGCAAAAATCATTAACGGCCATGTACCTGTTAAGCATAAAAAGGGTGAGAGCCCTGTTAAGGCAAATGGTAAGGTTGTAGTTATTGATGGTGGATTTGCCAGGACATACCATAAGGATACAGGTATCGCAGGATACACATATATCTACAATTCAGATGGTATGATTCTTGTTGCCCATAAGCCATTTACAACAACTGAAAATGCCATTGATGACTGCTACGATATAGCATCCGAGCTTGTTGCGGATGACAACATAAAGGGCAGAGTATATATTGCAGATACTGATACAGGTGTTGAATTAAAGACCAGAATCGAAGATTTAAAAGAACTTATTGAATGCTATAAAAACGGTATCATTAAGGAAACTCGAAAGGACTAATTATGAAAACTGAAGAAATTAAGAGTTTAATAAGAGATATTTATGACTTTCCAAAGGAAGGTATCATTTTCAGAGATATTACAACACTTATAAAGGATCCAAAGGGACTTAAAATGTCTATAGATGCCGTTGAAGAAGCAGTTAAGGATCTTGACTTTGATTATGTGGTTGCTCCCGATGCGAGAGGTTTTGTTTTTGGTGTTCCTGTAAGTTACAATCTTGGTAAGGGATTTATTCCTATCAGAAAGAAGGGTAAGCTTCCTGGCGAAACTTATGCTAAGGAATATGACTTAGAGTACGGTACAGCAACAATCGAAATGCATAAGGATGCTCTTAATCCTGGTGATAAGGTAGTTATTATTGATGACCTTATGGCTACAGGTGGAACAACAAAAGCTATGGCTGACTTATTAGAGGAAGCCGGCGCTAAGATCGTTAAGATTGTATGCTTAGTTGAGCTCGAAGCCTTAAACGGCAAAGAAGCAGTTAAGGACTATGACTACGAAGGAATAGTTAAATATTAATTAACCTGTAAATTCTATAAGCAAAGATAAAGGTGAGAAATTGACTATATGGATGATATTAGCGGCTCTTGCAGTACTTATCATAGTCGCAGCTGTCAATTCCGGTAAAAACAGATATACGGATGAACTGGACAGTTTAAAAGATAAATGGGGTAAGTTGGGAGATACTCAATATCCATCGGATGATTTTGAAAACATTTCTCATTACTACAGGTTAAGTGAAAATGACGGATACAGCGTTGATGACATAACCTGGAATGATTTGGAAATGGACAGTATTTTCCAGGCCATAGACAATTGCTCATCTTCCATAGGAAGAGAATATCTATATAAGGCTTTACGAAAACCCAATCTGGATAAGAATAAAATAAAGGACATCGATACGGCGGCAGGGTACATGTCTTCACACACAGATGACCGTGTCAGTATGCAGATGTCCTTATCAAAGTTGGGTTTTGTACATAAGGTTTCATTTTCCGACTATGTAGATGTAATCAATAAATTAAATCCGCTTAAAAACAGCCTTTCATATTTATTTAATGCTCTTAATATAGCCTTTATACTGGTTATGATATTTGTAAATGCACAGGCGGGAGTGCTGGCATTAATTGCATCACTTCTTGCAAGTACGGCATATTACTTTAAGAAAAAGCCGGAGGCAGGCTGCTATTTTATAGCTCTCAGTCAGATATCCAGAATGGTGAGAACCGGCAAGGATATTGAGAAGAAAAGGAAATCTTTTTCTGATATGCCTGATGAATTAAAAGGTGTTTTAAATAACATAGAGAGGGATACGGACATTATTTATCCTTCAATAAAAAATGACTGGCTGCTTCCTGATACAGGTGCCAATTCATCAATCGTTGAAGTTATAATGAATTACCTCAGAATGTTTACTCATGTTGATTTAATTCATTACAACAGGGCAATTAGGCAGATAAAGGGTAAGAGTAAAAATGTTCTTGCTCTTATGAATAACTTAGGATATCTGGAGCTTGTAATTTGTACGGCATCATTTAGAAAGGCCATCAAAAAGTATTCATATCCTGAATTTATTGAAGATGAGAATCAGGGAATAAATGTTGAAGGTATTTATCATCCGCTTATTAAGGATGCGGTACCAAATGATATAAGCAATGCGAAGAATGTGCTTATATCAGGATCAAATGCATCCGGTAAATCAACATTTCTTAAATCCATTGCATTAAATGCAATACTCAGCCAGTCTATTGCCACATCTGTTTCTGAAAAGTATTCTGCACCGATTTATAAGCTTTATTCATCCATGTCATTAAGGGATGATTACAAGACAAAGGGCAGTTACTACATGGTAGAAATCAGAGCATTAAAGAGAATTGTGGATGCGGCACAGAGCAGTAACATTCCTGTCCTTGCAATAGTAGATGAGGTTTTAAGAGGTACGAATACAATCGAGAGAATAGCAGCGGGATCTTCTATTTTAGAATATCTTAAAAATGAAAATACAAATACATTTGCTGCAACTCACGATATTGAAATTACCGATATATTAAAGGGTTCATATTCTAACTATCACTTCAGGGAATCATTTAATGAAGACGGTGATATTGAGTTTACATATAAATTGCAAAATGGAGCAGCTACTACAAGAAATGCCATTGCACTCCTGGGTACTCTCGGATTTGATGATAAAATTATAGATAAGGCCAATAACAGAGCAAAAGAATTTATGGACACAGGAATATGGAAATAAAGGAGGACATAATGGGGAAAGAAGTAAAATGGCAAAGTGTTAATGAACTTAGAGAAAAGTTCCTGTCATTTTTTGAATCAAAGGATCATTTGAGATTAAATAGCTTCTCACTTGTTCCACACAATGATAACAGTTTATTACTTATTAACTCAGGTATGGCGCCACTTAAACCTTACTTTACAGGTCAAGAGGTTCCACCAAAAAGAAGAGTTACCACATGTCAGAAGTGTATCAGAACAGGTGATATCGAAAATGTAGGTAAGACAGCAAGACACGGTACATTCTTCGAAATGCTCGGTAACTTCTCATTTGGTGATTACTTCAAAACAGAAGCTATTCACTGGTCATGGGAATTCCTTACAGAGGTTGTAGGTCTTGATCCTGAAAGATTATATCCATCTGTATATTTAGATGATGATGAAGCTTTCGAAATCTGGAATAAGGAAATCGGTGTTCCTGCAGACAGAATCTACAGATTTGGCAAGGAAGACAACTTCTGGGAACATGGTAAGGGACCTTGCGGACCATGTTCTGAAATTTACTATGACAGAGGTGAGAAGTACGGCACAGGTCCTGAGGACGTAATGGGCGGCGAAGGCGACCGTTTCATGGAAATTTGGAACAACGTATTTACTCAGTTCGAAAATGATGGCGAAGGCAACTACACAGAGCTTTCACAGAAGAACATCGATACAGGTATGGGTCTTGAGAGACTTGCAGTTGTAGTTCAGGATGTAGATTCTATCTTCGACGTAGATACACTTGAGCACCTCAGAAATGAAATCTGCAAGCTTGCAGGCATCGAATACAAGCAGGATCCTGTATCTGATATTTCTATCAGAGTTATTACAGACCATATTCGTTCAGTTACAATGATGGTTAGTGACGGTATCCTTCCATCAAATGAAGGCAGAGGCTACGTTTTAAGAAGATTACTCAGAAGAGCTGCTCGTCACGGCAGATTACTTAAGATTGACGGATTATTCCTTGCAGACTTAGCTAAGGTTGTAATTGCTGATTCCAGTGATGCATATCCACAGCTTGAAGAGAAGAAGGACTTCATCCTTTCAGTTATTGAAAGAGAAGAAGTTAACTTCAACGACACAATCGACAGAGGCCTTGCAATCTTAGATGAGATGATCGAAGACATTAAGAAGGCAGGAGTAACAGAGCTTTCAGGCGAAAATGCATTTAAGCTTTACGATACATATGGATTCCCTATCGATCTTACATTTGAGATTTTAGAGGAAAACGGTATCACTGTTGATATGGACGGCTTCAAGGAAGAGATGGAGAAGCAGAGACAGGCTGCCAGAAGTGCAAGAGCTGAAAGCAACTACATGGGTGCTGAAGAGACAATTTTCGACAACATGGATGCAGCAATCTGTTCAGAATTTGACGGCTATGAAAATCTTGAAGAAAATGGCAAGGTTCTCTGCATTACAAAGAGAGAAGCTCTTGATAACGATACATACAAGGATACAGAAGTAGTTCAGGCTCTTACGGAAGGTGAGCAGGGAACTATCATCGTTGATAAGACACCTTTCTATGGCACAATGGGTGGTCAGGAAGGTGATATCGGTATCATTACTGCTCCGGATGGTGAATTCAAGGTAACATCTACAATTCACATTAAGGGTGGAAGAATCGGTCATATCGGTGTTGTTACATCAGGAATGATCAAGGAAGGCGATACAGTAGATCTTAAGGTAGATGCTGATAACAGAGCAAATACATGTAAGAACCACTCAGCAACTCACCTTCTTCAGGCTGCTCTTAAGAAGGTTCTTGGAAGCCATGTAGAGCAGAAGGGTTCTCTTGTTGACGGCGATAGACTCCGTTTCGACTTCTCACATTTCCAGGGACTTACCGAAGATGAGATTAAGGAAACAGAGTGCATCGTAAACAAGGCTATCGCAGACAACATTCCTGTTGAAACAAAGATTATGTCTCTTGAAGATGCTAAGAAGACAGGCGCTATGGCACTTTTCGGTGAGAAGTACGGCGACGAAGTAAGAGTTGTTGCAATGGGTGATGCTTCTATCGAACTCTGTGGTGGTACTCATGTTAAGAACACAGGTAACATCTCTAACTTCAAGATTATATCTGAAACAGGTATCGCTGCAGGTGTAAGAAGAATTGAAGCTCTTACAGGTGATGCATTAAAGAACTACTACGATGCATTAGAAGAAGAAATCAAGGAAGCTGCATCAATCGTTAAGTCTGAGCCATCAATGCTTCTTAACAAGCTCAACACTCTTATGGAAGACATGAAGAAGCTTCGTGCAGAAAATGAGAGCATTAAGGCTAAGCTTGCAGCAAGTGCAGTTAACTCAGCTGAAAGAGATGAAGAGACAATCGGCGACTACAAGCTCGTAATTCAGAAGCTTGACGGAGTTGCGGCAGGAGAGCTCAGAGACTTAGGCGATAAGATTAAGAACGAAATTGGTTCTGGTGTAATTCTTCTTATCAGTACTGTTGATGGAAATGTTAACCTTCTTGCAATGGCAAGTGATGATGCTGTTAAGGCAGGTGCACATGCAGGTAACCTTATTAAGTCGGTAGCAGGCGCTGTTGGCGGTAAGGGCGGTGGCCGTCCTAACATGGCACAGGCAGGTGGTAAGGATGCAGCTGGAATTGATGCATGTATCGACCTTGCTAAGTCAATTGCTAAGGAGCAGTTAGGCTGATAAATATATTCAGGTTTTATTTGCGAAATAATTTCATATTATCTTAAGAATTCTTAGGATTAATTGTAGTAAATAGTTCTTGACTAACGATATTAATATGCTATAATTGACAAATGCATATTGCTAGTACACTAAGATTTTTCTTAGAAAAAGAAGGGTGGGTTGAGAATGTCAAACGTAATCGTTAAGGAAGGCGAGTCTCTTGATAGCGCTCTTCGTAGATTCAAGAGAAATTGCGCTAAGGCAGGTATCCAGCAGGAAATCCGTAAGCGTGAGCATTATGAAAAGCCTAGCGTTCGTCGTAAAATGAAATCTGAAGCGGCTAGAAAACGTAAGTACAACTAATACCTAGAAACTGTCATCTGCTTTGCAGGTGGCAGTTTTTTATATTTTAAGAGAAAAATCGGACGATTTTATGTATAATATTCAACATATGACGTTTTGGATTTCTTAATTGAAAACAACTGTCCAATATAAGAAATTAAAAACAGTAAATGTTTTAGAACATAGATGATTAAAAACGATAAATTTTATAAATCATTTAAATCAGAATATAAAAATAAACCTATGCATAAAATATTTTATTTTAGCAAAAGGTTTTAATAATAGAAAATACAGACAATAAGGAGCACCAGAAATCAGCTTATGGGAATGATAGAAGCAAGCCTGGAAATTCCTGTGGAATTGGCGGAAATAGTATTCGGACCACTTGACAGATATATCAAAAAAATAGAAAAGACACTTCAGGTTACCGTGTTACAGAGAGACTCATCAATTAAGATTATGGGTAATAACGAAACGGTATCTAAAGCGGTACATGTAATAAAAGCATTAAGTTCCCTTGCGGCTAATAAGGGTGAGCTTACAGAGCAGGATGTTGATTACTGCTTAAGCCTTTCAGAGGACGATAAGGAAGAAGAGATTGTCGAAATCGATAAGGACATAGTGGCAAGAACATTTTTAGGTAAGCCAATCAAGCCTAAAACATTAGGTCAGAAGCAGTACATTGACATGATTCGTGAGAAAATGATTGTATTTGGTATCGGTCCTGCGGGAACAGGTAAGACATATCTTGCCATGGCCATGGCTGTTAATGCATTTAAGAAAAATGAAGTTGAGCGAATTATTCTTACAAGACCTGCAATAGAAGCCGGTGAAAAGCTCGGTTTCTTGCCGGGAGATTTACAGTCAAAGGTAGATCCATATTTAAGACCACTCTATGATGCATTATTTGAAATCATGGGTGCGGAAAGCTTTAACATTAACCTTGAAAAGGGTCTTATTGAGGTTGCTCCACTGGCCTACATGAGAGGAAGAACTCTGGATAATGCATTTATCATTCTTGATGAGGCACAGAATACAACACCTTCACAGATGAAAATGTTCTTAACAAGAATCGGATTCGGCTCAAAGGTTATTGTTACTGGTGACGGTTCACAGAAGGATTTACCTCCTAATGTTAAGTCAGGTCTTGATGAAGCTGTGAAGATTCTTAAGGACATTCCTGAAATCGGATTTAACAAATTCTCTACAAGAGACGTAGTAAGACATCCTCTTGTACAGAGAATTGTAAAAGCATATGAAGACTATGAGAGAAGAGCTGCAAAGAGAGATGAAAAGAGAGAGGAGAAAAAATGAGCGTAATTATATCATATGAAACAGACGAAAAACTCGACCTTAACTACGAAGAGATAATTACAAATGTTGTAAATGGTGCAATCGAGTTTATTAACCTTCCATACAAGGCAGAAGTAAGCGTTGAGCTTTCTGATAACGCTGCAATTAAGGGTGTAAATAACGAATTCAGAGGAATTGACAGCGAGACTGACGTATTATCATTCCCAGCATTAGAATTTGAAACACCTGGCGATTTTGAGAGCTTAAAGGATGAGCTTGAAGCAGGTCATGCAGTATATTTTAACCCGGATACAGATGAGCTTATTCTCGGCGACATGATGATTTCAGTTGAAAAGGTTAAGGAACAGGCAGAAGAATATGGTCATTCTGAAACAAGAGAGCTTGCATTCCTTGTTGCTCACAGCATGTTCCATTTATTTGGATATGATCATATGTCAATTCCTGAAGCAGAAGAAATGGAAGAATTACAGAAGAACTTACTTGAAAAGCTTGGATATACAAGGGATAAGTAATGACAGTTGATGTTGCGATTATCGGTGGCGGTGCAGCAGGCCTTGCGGCAGGCATTGAAGCAGGCAGAAGAGGCCTTGGCACGCTGATTATTGAGCGTAATAATGAGCTTGGTAAGAAAATATTGCAGACAGGTAACGGAAGATGCAATATTTCTCATGCGGATGTAAAAAGCAGTGATTACAGCAGATACAATAACGCCAACCACAGAGAAGAATTTGTTAAAGAATTATTTGAAAATGTAAGTCAGAGTGAGATTACCAGATTTTTTGAAAATATCGGTATATTTATGATTCCGGAAATAGGTAAAACAGGTCAGGATGTATATTTATATCCTGAATCTTTTACTGCGCTTTCTGTACGTAATGCACTGGTAAATGCAAGCCTTGAAGCGGGCTGTACACATGCTGCAGGCACATTTGTGAAGAATATCACTAAGAAAAATGATTTATTTACCATAGATTGTGAATGTAATGGCGAAAAAATCGTTTATAAGGCGAAAAATGTAATTCTCGCATGTGGAGGAAAGGCAGCTCCTAAAAGTGGAACAGACGGCAATTTATATGATATCTGCAGAAAGTTTAACCACTCCGTAACAAAACTCTATCCATCACTTGTGGGATTAAATTCTGACGATGAGCATATAGATTTACTTGGTGGCTGCAGAAGCTATTCTACAATTACTCTTATGTGCAAAGATAAGGAAATGGCTAAGGAGACGGGAGAAGTTCAGTTTAATAAGAACGGCCTGTCAGGAATTCCTGTATTTCAGCTGAGTGCATATGGTGCAGATCTTTTAAGTAAGAACAGACCGGGAGATGTAAAGATTATTACAGACTTTTTACCACACCACAGTAAGGAAGAGCTTTACGGAATGGTTGACAGATGGTCTGAATCATTTGGCAACAGAAAGCTTAAGGATTTCTTCGGCGGTATATTAAATGGTAAAGTAGTTGCATTTATTGCCAGAAAGTTATCCATGGCTGCCGATAAGTCAGTTGCAAAGGTGGATAAAAGCAGACTCTATAACTTTGTTGATTATGCAAAGGAATGCGAATTTAATATTACGGGCAGTGCAGGATTTGATATTGCACAGGTTACTTCCGGCGGTGTGAATCTTTCAGAAATAAATTCTGAGACATGTGAATCAAAGATAGTTGAAAATCTGTATTTTGCCGGTGAAATTATGGATGTGGACGGACCATGTGGTGGATATAATCTGCACTTTGCATGGAGCAGCGGTATTGCAGCCGGAAAGAGCGTGCACTAAAATTCATCAAAGTGGTGTGCATTAAAACGAAGTGCATTGAAAGCATGAAAGTATCCATTAATGGCAAAACAAGAGGGTATTATGATAGTTATTAACCAGATTAAGGTAGAAGTTGATAAGAACAATTTTAATGACGCATCCAGAACAGATGCGTTAATTAAAAAGGACATAGCTAAAAAGCTCAGATTGAAGTCCGCTTCAGATGTTTCTGCCTATAAAATAATAAAAAAATCTCTTGATGCAAGAAAGAAACCTGTACTTTTCTATATTTACAGTGTTGTTCTTGATATGAAAATGCCACCAAAGGCAGATAAGAAATTCGTTTCGGATTATAAAAAGGAAAAATATAAATTCCCATATGCCGGCGCAGGAAATGTAGCACAGAAGTCAGGAAAGCGACCTGTAGTAGTTGGTTTCGGACCAGGTGGAATGTTCTCTGCATTATTACTTGCAAGAGCAGGGCTTAAGCCAATCGTTCTTGAAAGAGGCATGGATGCTGATTCCAGAAGCAGAGATGTGGAAGAATACTGGAATGGTGGAAAGCTTAAGCTCAATTCCAATGTTCAGTTCGGTGAAGGCGGTGCAGGTACATTTTCCGACGGTAAGCTCTATACGGGAATAGGAAAGTCAGCAGGAAGAGTTGATTTCGTACTTGAGACATTTGCAGATGCAGGTGCAAACGAAGATATCTTATATGAAGCTCATCCACATATCGGTACTGATGTATTGTGTGACGTAGTTAAGAATATAAGAAAAGAGATTATCAGCCTTGGTGGTGAGGTAAGATTTAATTCTTTATTTGACTCCATTAAGACAGAAAATGGAGAAGTTGTGGGATGTACTTATACTGACCTCACAGACAATACAACAAATTCTATTGAAACTGACTCCATTATTCTTGCCATAGGTCATTCAGCAAGAGACACATTCAGACTTCTCAGAGACAGCAATGTAAATATGGAAGCTAAGGGATTTGCCGTTGGTATGCGTGTAATTCACAAGCAGAGCATTATTGACCGATTTACATATGGTGACAGCAACGATGACGGAACATTTCCAGCATCAGATTACAAGCTGACAGCGCATACGGAAAATGGCAGAGGCGTGTATTCATTCTGTATGTGCCCCGGAGGTTATGTTGTTGATTCTTCATCTGAAAATGAGAGAATCTGCGTTAACGGAATGAGTTATTCTGACAGAAATTCAGGATATGCCAACTCAGCAATAATCGTTAACTGTGATCCGGGCGATTTCGGTGATGATTTATTTTCAGGAATGTATTTTCAGGAAGAGCTGGAGCATAAGGCATTTGTTGCAGGCCAGGGTAGAATTCCTGTTCAGAATTATGGAGATTACAAGACAGGTAAAGTTAGTGACAGCATAGATGAAAATGCTGCAATAAGAGGACAGTACACGCTTTCCAATTTAAGAGATGTATTTCCTGATTTTGTAAATGATTCAATCATAGAAGCATTTGACATATTCAATAAGAGAATTGACGGCTTTAACGGTGCAGATACGGTATGTGCTGCAGTGGAGAGCAGAACTTCAAGTCCTGTGCGAATCTTAAGAGATGAATATGGCCATTCCAACACTAAAGGTCTTTTCCCATGTGGAGAGGGTGCAGGATATGCAGGCGGAATAACAAGTGCAGCGGTTGACGGAATTAAATGTGCGGAAAATGTCGCCGCATTTTTATGTGAAAAGAATGATTAAAATTTTCATGATGATTTACAAAATGAATTTCTTGTAATAAGTTAGAAAAAGATTTTTAAGTGATAATTATCGTGAGGAATTTATAAAAGATATATCAACGGATATATAAAGATTTAAAAGGATATATTAAAAGATAGTAACGGATATGGGAGTTTAAGTATGTCGTATACAGCATTATATAGAAAATGGCGACCTGAGACATTTTCTGAGGTCAAAGGACAGGATGCCATTGTAAAAACATTGAAAAATCAGGTGGCTACATCACATACAGCCCATGCATATCTTTTCAACGGTACAAGAGGTACCGGTAAAACCAGTGTGGCTAAGATTATGGCCAAGGCCGTAAACTGTGAAAATCCTATTGACGGTGAGCCATGCCTTAAGTGCAACACATGTCTTTCAATTGCAAAAGGCTCTAATTTAAACATCAGGGAAATTGATGCGGCGTCAAACAACGGTGTAGATAACATAAGAGAGATTAAAGAGGATGTTATTTACAAGCCTACAAGCGGAAAATACAAGGTTTACATTATCGATGAGGCACACATGCTTTCACCCGCTGCCTTTAACGCACTGTTAAAGACACTGGAAGAGCCGCCTGAATATGTAATGTTCATTCTTGCAACTACAGAGATAAGTGCAATTCCTGTAACCATATCTTCAAGATGTCAGAGATATGACTTTAAGAGAATCGGCATTGATACAATTGCACAGCAGCTTACAGAACTTGCGGAAAAAGAAAATATTCTCATTGAAGATAAGGCTGTAAGATATATTGCAAGAAGTGCAGACGGAGCCATGCGAGATGCGTTATCTCTCCTTGACCGATGTGTTTCATTTTCCATCGGTAAGGAAATAACATACGAAAGTATTCTGGATATACTTGGTGCGGTGGACATAGATACATTTGCGGAGATGTATAATCATCTTAAAGAGGGAAATGTATTAGCTTCACTTGAAGTATTAAAAAAGGCACTTGAAGACGGTGTAGTAATTAACAGATTTATAAATGATCTGGTGGACTACTTAAGAAATGTTCTTCTTATAAACTGTTCCATGGATGAAAATGGCAATATTCCTGAAGAGCTTATGCCTGACCTTTCAGACATGAATCTTCAGCGTTTAAAGGAAGATGCAGCGGGTTCTGATCCTGATACGGTTATGTACTTTATCAGGGAGCTTTCAGAGCTTTCTGAGAAAATAAAGAAATCAAACCATAAGAAGACACTTGTTGAGGTTGTCATAATTAAGCTCTGTACTAATAAGTATTTTACGGGTGAGAGTTCAGGCAGCGGTGACGGTGCCAATACTGAGGTTATAAAGAGACAGGCTGAGGCCATAACTGCCTTAGAGCAGGAAATGGAGCGATTAAAAACTCAGATAGAAAATATTGCACAGGCGAGTCCTGTTACATATGTGACTGCTGATAGTAACAGCGCAGACAGGGATGTTAAAAAGCAGGCTCAGATGAATCCTGTTGTAAAGAGAGATCTGGACAGCCTTTCAAATGGCGAGATAAGCCTTGCACAGGCATGGGATTCTATAATGACCGTATACTTTGACACATATAAGCAGAGTATACCGGCCCACTTCAGAAATACAGGTAAATTCGTGTCCTATTCAGATGATAGACATGAAATTACATATGTGATAAAATCCCAAATGTATTCTGACAAGCTTAAGAGCGTAGATGAAGAAACGGGTAAAACTTATTTAGAACTCTTAAGGGAGACAATTACTGAACTTACGGGCATTGATAATATCAGCATTGAATTATCTGAGGAGAGCAATGTCAACAGGTTCAACACTTATACTGATATAAGCGAATTAGTTAAAACTAATATAGAAATTGATGATAGAGAGGAAAATGTTTAAATGGCTAAAAGAGGTTTTGGTGGAATGGGTGGAGGAATCCCAGGCAATATGAACAATCTTATGAAGCAGGCTCAGAAGATGCAGAAGCAGATGGAAGAGCAGCAGGAACAGCTTCAGTCAATGGAATTTGAAGCAAGCGCAGGCGGTGGTGCAGTAACTGTTGCCGTAAGCGGTAAGAAGCTTGTAACAAAGGTTGTTATTGATCCAGATTGCGTTGATCCGGACGATGTTGAAATGCTCCAGGATCTTATCCTTGCTGCTACAAATGAGGCTCTTAACAAGGCTGAAACAGAGGCTCAGAACAAGATGGCAGGTATTACAGGCGGTTTAGGAGGCTTCATGTAATATGGAGATCTACAGTCGCTATATAAAGAGACTGACAAGCGAGCTAATGAGCTTACCAGGTGTTGGAGCAAAAAATGCCCAACGCCTGGCTTTTTATATTCTGAATCAGCCTAAGGAAAATGTTCAGTCTCTGGTAGATGCAATTACTGAAGCAAGAGACAATATCCATTACTGTAAAGAGTGCATGTGTCTTACAGATGAAGAAATCTGCCCAATCTGTGCAGATTCCACAAGAGACCACAACACAATTATGGTAGTTGAACAGACAAGAGATATGGCAGCTTACGAAAAGACAGGTAAGTACAACGGTGTATATCACGTATTGCACGGTGCCATTGCTCCGCTTCAGGGAATTACGGAAGAAGATATAAAGTTAAAAGAATTAATTACAAGAATAGCAAATGAACCTATAAAGGAAGTAATTATCGCTACAAACTCAAGTCTTGAGGGCGAGACTACAGCCATGTATATAAGTAAGATTCTTAAAAATGTCGATATTAAGGTAACAAGAATTGCCAGTGGTGTTCCTGTAGGCGGAGACCTTGAATATATCGATGAAGTAACACTGCTTAGAGCCCTTGAAGGAAGAACAGAGCTGTAATCTGTTTTATAAACATTTAATCATATTTAAAAATCATATTATTTTACATAGTTTTTTTACTGTGTTAAACTAAAATATGTGTTTAATTTACATAGAACAGATAGCATTAGATAAATGCTTTAAATATAGATTCATTTTAGAGGGGCAATTTCAGTGGATAAATACGAAACTGGGTTAAGAATCCAAGAAATAAGAAATGCATACGAAGATAAAAATTTCATTAAGGCTGCAGAGCTGGCAAAGGATGTTGATTGGAGCAAAATCAAGGAGTGGATTCCGCTTGCCATGATGGTTGACGTGCAGGAACAGGTTGGTGATCTTGAAGAAGCAAGAGATATGGCCATCCTTGCATATAATCGTAACTTAGGTGGTAGAAAGTTACTTTACAGACTTACTGAGATTTTCATTAAGCTTGGAGATTTTGAGCACGCTGAAGAGTTATTTAATGAATACTCTAAGGTAGCGAGACATAATTCAAGCAGATATATTTTAGAGTATCACTTACTCAGAGCTAAGAAGGCTCCAAATGCTGAGCAGATTAAGGTGCTTGAGAAGTTCAGAGATAAAGAGATTGATGAGCATTACATGTACAAGCTTGCAGGTCTTTATGCTAAAAACGGCGAGGAAGACAAGGCAATCAAGATTTGTGATGAAATCAGTCTCTGGTTCTTGGACGGAGACTATGTTGAGGGTGCCGTTAAATTAAAGAAGAGATTAGGCGGTAAGCTCAATGCAGCTCAGGAGAAGGTATACGAAGCAGCTAAGGTTAGAGAAGAAGATCTTGAAAAGACAAGAGAGATGACATTTGCTGAGCAGTTAAAGCTTGCAAGAATGGAAGTTGGTTCAGCAAATGATAAGGAAGAGTCTAAGCTTGGTGACGGACTTCTCGACAGTGCAAAGTCTAATGCGGACAAGGATGATATGGATCAGTTCGTTGAAGCTCTTAAGGCACAGGGCGGACAGGATGAAGGCTTTGACGCAGAGAAAGAATACGGTTCAGAAGCAGTATTTGATCTTACACCAAAGAAGAAGTCAGGAAGCTTTTTCTCAGCTTTATTTAAGGGAATGCGCAATCGTAACGAAGATAAGGTTACTGATGAAGATCTTAAAGATGAGGATCTTTATGACAGCTCTTACTTCAAGGACGACGATCAGAAGATTCAGGAAATCGTTGAAGAGAAGGTTACTAAGAGTAATATTGATATTACAGATGAGAAACCGGCAGTTAACGAAGAACCTGCAGCTGGTGAAGAATCAGCAGTCAGCGAAGAGTATGTACCTGAATTCGAAAATGATGACTATAGAAAGTTTATCAATAACGACTTAGAAGATGAAAAAGAAGAGCCTGATGTATTTGGCGATGATGACGATACAGAGGACGAAGATGAAGCAGAAGAATTTGCTTTTGAAGAAAAGAAAGAACCTACTGATGAATTACATACAGATGCATTAGTTGCTGAAATGGCAATTAAGGCTGCTTTAAATGAGAGTGATGCTGCACCTGTAAGCACTGCAGATGCCATAGCTGATACATTAGCAGATACTACAGAAGCTGAAGACAAGCAGGATGAAGTTGAAGCCGTTGCTGAAACGGAGGTAAATGCAGAAACTGTTGCTGAGGCTGAGGAAAGTGCTGAAACTGCAGCTGAGACAGAAGCTAACTCAGAGGTTGCAGCTGAAACAGAAACAGTTGATGAAGCTGAATCTTCTGAAGATGCACCTGCTGAAGAAACAGCTGACAAAGATGAAAATACTTCAGGCTTCTCTGATTCACTTAAGAGTGTTATTGACGGTGCTAAAGAGCACTTACATAAGGGATATTCTGACATGATCAGTACTGAAAGCCTTGTTTCAGTACCTGAGATTCATGAGAGACTTGGAATTCGTGAGGAATTAAGTGCTGACGTAAGCAAGATTATGTCTGAAGAAGCTGCTAGTCCTGTAGTGGGAAATGCAGTTCCTGAAGAAGAGGAACAGATTGAAGGTCAGATGAATCTCACAGAATGGATTGAAGCTGAGAGAGAGAGAAAGTATGCAGACCGCAATACTAAGGAATTCTCTATTTCTGAACTTGAAAGAGCATTAGATGAGATTGAAGACAAGAGTAAGGCATACGATAAGTTAATGGAAGAGCAGAAGCGTCTCGCAAGAGAAGCGGGTGAACCATTTAATGAATCAGTTGCCAAGAGAAATGTAGAATTTGCATTATCTGTAAGATCAGCAAGAACAGACCTTGATATCAGAACAGGTAAGGCGCAGGCAATGAACGAAGTAGACGTTCAGGAGAAATTCTTCGCACAGCCTGAAGCTGAACTTGATGATACAAGATCTACAAATGAAATAATTGCTGAAATCGTTAAGATGGGCATTGATGCACCTGAAGATAAGCTTAAGGTATTTGCCATAGCATTTGCCGATATTAATCCTGAAAGTGTTAACATTCAGATTGATAAGGCACCTAAGAAGGTTGTAAGTGCTGCAAACGTTCTCTACGATTACTTCATGGGTAAGGAAATCACAGATGAGCCTGTTGAAGAGCAGAAGATTTCTGCAGAAGGTGTTACACCGGATGTTGCAGCTCCTGCAGCGGCAGTGGCTATCCCTTCTATAGCTAATGTTATTGCATCAGAAGCTCCAGAGGCTGAGAAGGATAATGTAGAAGAGACAACTCCTGAGGAAGAAGTTACTGCATCTTCAGCTGAGGATACACAGGAAGAAGTTGTCGATACAACTGCAGCAGAGCCTGAGACAGTTGCCGAAGAGAATCCGGTAGATTCAAATTCTATAGAAGATGATGACAACTATGAATATTCAAATGTTCCATCAGATGTATTAAAGGACAGTGCATTTAAGGCATTTGATGCTGATGAAATAAAGGATTCAGTATCACCTAAGTTAATGCCTGGTGATACAGTTGAATTACCTGTTGCTGAGACATTTGCGGCTATTTCAGAGCCTGAAACTAATGAGGAGTCTAAGATTGATCCGGGAATTATTCCACCTGTGTCAGACTTCATTCCTGGATATAAAGAACCCGGATATTTAAAACCTGAAGAAGATGAAGTTGAGCAGCCACAGGTTCATGTTACAATTCCGAAAACTGAAAATGCTCATGTTGAGGATGTTCAGGAAGCTACACCGGTTCAGACAGAGGATGTACAGCAAGCTGAAGATGTTGAACTGGAAGCAGAAGTTCAACCAGAGGCTGATGATGTTCAGCAATCTGAACAGGCTGCACCTGAACAGCATGATGAAATGACTCCTCCTAACGGAAGAATCGGTGAGACAGTAGTTATCCCAAGAGAAGCTATTGCAGAGGCAATGAGAAACAGTGCTGATAATGCAGGCAGTGATGTTCCATATCAGAATGTTGTTATTACAGATGCAACAAGAAATAAAGTAATGGATCTTTTTGATGCATATGTAGATCTTCCTGGTGTTACAGAGGAATTACATGAGTTCATCAATGATCTTCCAAAAGAACTTGCTAAGAAGGATTCTTCATCAGGTAACATCATCATTACAGGAAATAACATGTCAGATAAGACTGCATTTGCTAAGCTTATTGCAAGAGCAATCGACATGATTGATCCTAATACAAGAAGAAAAGTAGTTAAGACTACAGGTGATACACTTAACAAGTACGGTTTTGCCAGCAGTGCAGATAAGCTCAGAGGCAAGATTCTCATTATTGAAGATGCTGCAAGCATTCTTCCTGCAGTTGCAGAAGAGTTACTTCAGAGCTTAAAGCAGGATACAGACAGATTATTTGTTATCCTTGAAGATTCTGATGCTGAAATGGAAGTTCTTCTTAAGTTCAATCCTTTAATGGAGTATACATTCAATCACAGAATTATTCTCAGACAGTATTCTGTTAACGAACTTGTTGATATCTTCAGGGAAATCGCTAAGAGAGACGGATATACTGTAAGTGATGACGGATTATTAGTTCTTTACTTATCACTTGATAAGCTTCGTTCAAAGAATAATAATGTATCAATGGATGAAATTAATGACTTAGTTGATCGTGCAATTGCACATAACAAGAAGAGAACATCTAAGGGTGGCGGACTATTTGGCAGAAAGAAGAAAATTGCTGACAATAAGGAACTCACTGACGAAGATATTAAGATTTGATGATATTCCTGTGAATATTTTTAGATTTTTAAGACTATATTCAGAGTATATTTAATCAATTAATCAGATATAATAAAAAATCAGCCGTGGGCATTGCCTGCGGCTGTTTTTTATGGGGAAATTATTTGCAATTTGAGTGCTAAAAATATATGATAAAGTAAGGTAAATGTGTAATAAAAATCATGTATACATGTGAACTGAATAAACTTTATTTTTCGGAGGAAAATATGAGTAATATAGATGAATTATCAATTAATGCAATTCGTTTTTTATCAGCAGATGCAATCCAGAAGGCTAATTCAGGACATCCGGGACTTCCACTCGGTTGTGCAGCCATTGGATATGAATTATTTGCAAACAACATGAAGCACAATCCAAAGAACCCTGACTGGGCAGGCAGAGACAGATTTATTCTCTCAGGCGGACATGGATCTATGCTTCTTTACTCACTTCTTCATTTAACAGGTTACGGCCTTACAATTGAAGATCTTAAGAACTTCAGACAGATGGATTCAAAGACACCAGGACATCCTGAGTATGGCTATACAGTTGGTGTAGAAGCTACAACAGGTCCTCTTGGACAGGGTATGGGTATGGCAGTTGGTATGGCTATGGCTGAAAAGCACATGGCATCTGTATTTAACAAGCCTGGATATCCAATCGTTGATAATTACACATATGTACTCGGTGGTGACGGATGTATGATGGAAGGTGTTTCATCAGAAGCATTTTCACTTGCAGGCACGCTCGGACTTGATAAGCTTATCGTACTTTACGATTCAAATAAGATCTGTATCGAAGGCAGCACAGATAACGTATTCGCTGAAAATGTAAATCAGAGAATGGGAGCTTTCGGTTTCCAGACAATTACTGTATCTGACGGTAACAACATCGAAATGATCAGAAAGGCCATTGAAATGGCTAAGGCTGATACAAAGAGACCTTCATTTATCAACATCAGCACAACAATCGGATATGGTTGTCCAAATGTTGCAGGTACAGCTGACTGTCACGGTTCACCTCTCGGTGATGACAACATTGCTCAGATGAGAAAGAATTTAAACTGGCCTCTTGAAGAAGCATTTGCAGTTCCTGATGAAGTATACAAGAACTACGAAGAGAAGATGAAGAAGGGTGCTGAAAGTGAAGCCGAGTGGAATGCTTTATTTGAGAAGTATGCAGCTGAGTATCCTGAATTAAAGACAAAGTGGGATGAGTACCACAACGGATATAATCTTGATGAGTTATTTGCAAGTGAAGATTACAATGCAAATGCTGAAAAGGCTGAGGCTACAAGAAGCTCTTCAGGTGTAATCCTTAACAAGATCAAGGAGCATATGCCTAACCTTATCGGTGGTTCAGCTGACCTTGCTCCATCTAACAAAACATACATGAAGGGTGCAGGCGATTTCGGTCATGACAGCTATGAGGGATGTAACCTTCATTTTGGTGTAAGAGAGCAGGCTATGGGCGCTATCGTTAACGGTATTGCACTTTACGGCGGACTCAGAGTATTCGCTTCTACATTCTTTGTATTCAGTGACTACTTAAAGCCAATGATCAGAGTTGCAGCTCTTATGAAGCTTCCTATCACATATGTATTTACACATGACAGTATCGGTGTTGGTGAAGACGGACCTACTCATGAGCCAATCGAGCAGCTTGCACAGTTCAGAGCAATGCCTGGCGTAAGTGTAATGAGACCATGTGACAGAAGAGAAACAGCTGCTGCATGGAAGTATGCAATGGAAAGCAAGAATGAGCCTGTTATCCTTGTTCTTTCAAGACAGAACTTAGCACAACAGGATACATCATCTGCAGACATCAGCAAGGGTGCATATATTTTACAGAATTCAAAGAATGAAGTTCCTGAACTTATCCTTATGTCAAGCGGTTCTGAAATCGGAATCACTGTTGAAGCAGCTGATAAGTTAAGAGCTGACGGCGTTGATGTAAGAGTTGTAAGTGTTCCATGTATGGATCTTTTCGAGAAACAGTCTAAGGAATACAAGGAAAGCGTACTTCCTGATGCTTGTAGAAAGAGAGTTTCTGTTGAAGCACTTTCAAGCTTTGGATGGGCTAAATATACAGGTCTTGACGGAGCAAATGTTGCAATCGACAGATTTGGTGAATCTGCTCCTGCAGGCCAGCTTTTCGAGCATTTTGGATTTACATCAGAAAATATCGTAAACACATGTAAGGATATTTTATAATCAGAATTTTTAACGAAAATATTTAAAATATATTTAATATTTAAAATGTTTAATATAGACGAAGAATTAAAAAAGCTTCCCGAAAAGCCCGGAATATATATTATGCATGGTGAAAATGATGAAATAATATATGTTGGAAAAGCCAAGATACTTAAGCGAAGAGTAAAGCAATATTTTCAGAACAGCAAAAAGCATTCTCAGAAAATTGAGTATATGGTCACTCATATTACGAGATTTGAATATATTGTGACTGATACGGAGCTTGAGGCACTTGTACTGGAATCTAATCTTATCAAGGAGCACAGACCGAAATACAACACTATGCTCACGGATGATAAGACCTATCCGTTTATCAAAGTAACGGTTAAGGAAAAGTATCCAAGGGTTATGTTTTCACGAGATGCAAAGCATGATTCCAACAAATATTTCGGGCCTTATACTTCAGCCTATGCAGTAAAGGAGACAATTGATTTACTGTGCAGGCTTTATAAGATAAGAACATGCAACAGAAGACTTCCTCAGGATATTGATAAGGAAAGACCATGCCTGGACTATCACATTGGAAAATGTTCAGCTCCATGTGCAAGCGGTATGATTACTGAAGAGGAATACAGAGCCCAGATTGATGAGGTTATTAAGTTCCTTAAAGGTAATTACAAGCCTGTACTGGATTCTCTTACTGAGAAAATGCAGGCACAGGCGGAAGCCATGGAATATGAAGAAGCTGCCAAAACAAGAGATTTATTAGATCTTGTTAGACAGATTACCCAGAAACAGAAGATTACCGGTGACAATAATGAAGACCGTGATGTTATTGCATATGCCATGAAAAATGGTGAATGTGTGGTTTCGGTATTCTTTATCAGATCCGGTAAGTTACTGGGCAGGGATCATTTCCGAATGGATGTGGCAGATGGTGATGACGGCAATATTATATTGTCTCAGTTCCTGAAGCAATATTACGGAGGAACACCTTATATACCGGATATCATTTCTCTTGAGACGGACATTGATGATAAGGAAGTTATCGAGGAATGGTTATCCGCCATAAGAAAGAAAAAAGTTGTAATTATTACGCCTAAAAAGGGATTTCACGAAAAGCTTGTTACCATGGCTAAGGAAAATGCTCTTTTAATTCTTGAAAAGGATGCGGAACGCATTAAGAGAGAAGAGGCCAAAACCACAGGTGCAATGCAGGAAATAGCTGATATTCTTGGGATTGACCATATTTCCAGAGCTGAAGCCTATGACATTTCCAATACCAATGGTGTGGAATCTGTAGGTTCCATGGTTGTATTTGAGGACGGAAGACCTAAGAAAAATGATTACCGTCGTTTTAAGATTAAGACGGTTAAGGGGCCGGACGATTATGCAAGTATGAAGGAAGTTCTTACAAGAAGATTTAGCAGAGCCATTGTGGAACAGAGCGAAGGCGACAGCAAAACCAGCTTTTCCAAGCTGCCGGATATTATTTTAATGGACGGTGGAAGGGGACAGGTCAATATCTGCCTTAAGGTGCTTAAGGAATTAAATCTTCACATTCCTGTTGCCGGTATGGTAAAGGACGACACCCACAGTACAAGAGGCTTATATTATAACAATGTGGAAATGCCAATAAGCACAAGATCTGAAGGATTTAAGCTTATTACAAGAATACAGGATGAAGCCCACAGATTTGCAATAGAATATCATAAGAAGCTCCGTTCCAAGGTTCAGGTTAATTCCGTTTTAGACGATATAAAAGGAGTGGGACCTGCCAGACGAAAGGCTCTTATGAAATATTTTATGGATATCGACAAGATAAGAAATGCAGATGTGGATGAACTTTTAAAGGTTGACGGAATGACCGCCACAGTGGCACAGGCAGTATATAATTATTTTCACTAACATAACAGTTACATGACATATCTTTTATGTTATATGAGAAAGGGGAGAATATGAGTGACATTAATAAAGATCAAATAACTCTCAATAAGAACAAAAGATGGTGGAGTAAGTTCGGTAAATGGATAATCACTGCAATATGCGTTGCCGGTGGTATAGTTGCCATTGTTCTCGCTGTTGTATTTGGCGGTGGGGGTTCAGGTGCTCCTGCTAAAACTGATAAAGAGGAGACAACAGAAACTGCAGAAACTACAACAGCTGCACCTTCAAAGCTTGAAGGACAGATTTTTAAGCTTTCAGGTACAGTTGCAGCTGAAGACTTTGTAAATCAAGGAGTTTTCCAGGATTCTGCATTTATCGGTGATGACTTATTCGACTACTTAGCAGGATATAGCTTAATTGATCAGTCAAGAGTATTTGCCAAGGAAGGTGCAAAGACTGAAGATGGACTTGCAAGTGTAGATAAAGTTAAGGCTTTAAATCCTAAAAAGGTATTTATCAACTACGGAAGAAATGATCTTAATTTTGGAAATGGCAGAAATGCTGAAACTACATCGGATGCGGTAACTGAACTTGTTACAAAGTTAAAGGAGGCATTACCGGATGCTACTATTTATGTTGTTTCAATGATGCCAATTACACAGGATCTTGAAATCTCAAATGGTACATACCATACAGAGAAGGATGTTGATGCTCTTAATACAGCACTTTCAACAAAGACAACTGCAGCAGGTGCCAACTACATTGACATTACAGCACCATTTAAAAAGAACAATGGTTATTTAAATGATGACTACACAGCTGACGGTTATACAATAAGAAAAGCTTACTTCCCATTCTTATTAAATGGAATTGCCAAGACAATAAATAATGGACAGTAATTGATTGTTAAAAATGTGATAGCAGAAGTGAAAGCACAAAAAGCTCAGTGGCATATGTTAAAGCATAAAAAAAGCTTAGGCCGAAGGGAGAGGCTTCGTAAGGAAGTCCTCTCCCTTTGGCTTTTGTAATCGGCCGGAATGATTGGATTGTAGGTAAAATCAATCATATTGGAGGATTACAAAATGGATAAGTACATTTATAACGAGAAAAACGGGCTTTGGCATGAATTGCAGGGTGATTACTATCTTCCCTGCCTGAAACTGCCCGAAGAAAGAACGGCGTATATCGGCATATTGGGACAGCGGCATTTGCGGTATCTGAAGCTGTATCACAGGGTACGTTACTACATTCTGCTGACAAGCGGCAAGCTGAACAGTTATCTTGCCGACATTAATCGGCAGGCAGAGGAAATGTTCCCTCGGCTGGTAAAAGAACTCGCCGAAAAGGAAGGCGTAACGGAAGCGCTCAAAGCGGAAAACCAAATGCTGTGGGTACAGAAGATGAATAACATCCGCAACGCCGCTATGGAGATTGTTTCAAACGATTTGACTTATGCATAACACGCTATCGAAAAGGCTGCTGTCAAGTGACGGCGGCTTTTCTAATGTTTTTTCATTTAATTTGTATTATTTTCAAGTCAGTACTTGATATATCAAGAGGGCGTGCTATAATACATCATGATAGATTTTATTGGGCGGGAAAGGAGCTTTTTGTCTTGAAAACATCAAAGAAGGCTGAGAGGACGAAGGAAATCATCGGTATATGCCTTGACTGCTTTGTTGAAAAAGGGCTGACGGTAACGACTACCACAGACCTCTGCAATGCAAACAATCTGCAAAACGGCGGGATCTATTACTATTTTGACACAAAAGAAGAGATGGTTCTGGCTTGTGCCGAAGAAGCGATTTCCCGTATTGAACAGAGTGCGTTCAGCATTGTACTTGAAGATATTAATGATGTTGCCAATATGATGGACCATCTCGTCACTCTTGCAGATGAACTGTCCCCGGTTATGCGTTTTCTGGTCAGCGTATGTGTGTCGCAGGAATACGGGGAGAAGGCAAAGCCGTATCTGGTTCAGTTGGCGAGACGCTACCCTAACTACACGGAGCGGATTGCCGAGATTCTCGGCTGCACCAAAGAAGAAGTAGAGCCGTATGTACACCTGTCTATTCTGGCGCTGAACAACTATATGATTTTTAATGAGCGGGCACTGTTCCTTCCGCAGATCGAGGCTGCGAAAAAAGGACTGATGCAATTTGCAAAAAAGAAGGAGCGATTCATTTAAAGTTAATACGAAAATAACCTATGCAAATCTGATTTGAGATTGAATTAAATTGATAAACAGCAGAAGCAAAAGGAGAAATAATTAATGAAAAAGAGTGGAAAATTTTTAGGTATTTTGCTTGCGGTATGTATGGTCATCACAATGAACGCCGTTCGTGCGTATGCTGACAGCGGCGTGCAGGATACTAAATGGGATGACTATGCAGCAACGGAATTTGCAGGCGGCACCGGTACCAAGGATGACCCATATCGAATTGAAAATGGTGAGCAGCTTGCCAAGCTTGCCAAGGATGTGTCGGCAAGAAATACCCATAAAGGCGAATACTTCCGTTTGGAGAAGGACGTAGATCTGAGTGCGCACCGTTGGATTCCTATCGGCGACTACGGCGGAATTTCCTACGAATCCTTCGAGGGCTTTCTGGACGGCAACGGTAAGACGATATCAGGTATGGTGGTTGATCAGAGCAAGGATAAACAATCTGCCGGTTTGTTTGGTCATATATCCAATGCAACGGCGGGCAACGAAGTAGGCGTAAAGGATCTTACCATTACCAACGCGGCACTCTATGTTGACGAATCCATAATGGCTGGACCTGCTCAAGATGTATCTGCGGGCATACTTGTAGCCGGAGCTATGGTGAACAGCGGTTATAAGGGTACTGGCGTTTTTGAGAATATCTCCGTTTCCGGAACCATTACGGTCAAAGCAACCGATGGTTATAACAAAATCGGCGGACTGATCGGTGAAGACAGTCGGTGCATCGTGCGAAATTGTGCAACTGATGTTACAATTACAGGAGCAAGTAATACCGGCGGTATGACCGGCGTGAGCGGCGATACCACATTTGAAAACTGCACTGCAAAGGGAAGAATCTCCGGTTCGTGGGGTTTGGGCGGCTTTGTCGGATATGCCAGCTCTTCTACTTGGGATGACAAAACCACCGAGTCCACCTTCACAAACTGTATCGCAGATGTAGCCGTTGAGGCTTCCAACTGGAATGTCGGAGGATTTGTGGGTTTGGCGGAGTTTGGAATGTTTAAAAACTCCGCTTCCTTTGGAGCCGTGACCAGCACCGTCACCGAATGGGAGTCAAGAGCCGGCGGATTCATTGGATGTGCAGGAAACACAGAAATTTATGCAAACTCCAACGTAACCTTTCTCAGCTGCCATTCCGCAAGCCTTGTTACTTGTGATGAAAAAACCACTGGCGGATTCGCCGGAAAGCTTGTGGCCGGCACCACTGACGGATGTTCCTTCGACAACCAGAAAAACACCAACTTGCACGGTATAGGCACAAACGAAACCGAGCAGCAGGTGGAAGCATGCATCACGCAGAAGAACCTTTCTAACATCTGTGAAGATGTATATGGAGGCCATCACTACGCTGGAGAACTCACGGTGGATCAAGAAGCTACATGTTCCGAAGAAGGCAGCGAGTCATACCACTGTATCCGTTGCGATGCAAAAGGCGCGAGCGTTGTGATTCCCAAAAAAAAGCACAACTACTCAATCGAGTGGTCAACGGATGAAGCAAGTCATTGGCACGAGTGTACCGAGTGCGGAGCAAAAACGGATGAGGCAGAGCATACGGATACTGATAAGAATCACAAGTGTGATGTTTGCGAAAAGGTTTTGAGTGAGTGCGCCGATACTAATAAGGATCACAAGTGCGATCTCTGCGGCAAGACACTCAGTGAGCACTCCGGCGGTAAGGCCACCTGCAAGGATAAGGCAAAGTGTGAGTTCTGCGGCGAAAGCTACGGTGAGCTTGATGACAACAGCCACGCTGATCTGAGACACATTGATGCAGTGGCGGCGACCAAGACTGCCGAGGGCAATATCGAATGCTGGTATTGTGCTGACTGCGGTAAGTATTACAAAGATGCCAAAGCAACACAGGAAATCACCAAGGAGCAAACTGTAACGGCAAAGCTTCCGAGTGATAACAACACAAGCACCAGCGACAGCACCGGTAATAACAATAAACCGAGCAGCGACGCAACTACCTCGCCTCAAACCGGCGACAACTCCAACCTTGCATTGTGGGTTTCCCTACTGTTTGTCAGCGGTGGCGCAGGAATCCTCGCAACCGTTTGCGGCAGAAAGAAAAAACGCAGTGTAAAATAAAATCAAATGATCAATCAAAAGGCGGCTGTCGGAAACGGCAGCCGTCTTTTCTGCTGTTATGATCCGAAAGAACTTGACGAACAAGCGTTCTATACGCTATACTAGACCTTGTTCTCATTAGAGAGTCCACAACTGAATATCTGAAATGAAACACAAGGCAGCCGCCGAAAGGGATTGCGGCTGCGCCGCTCCTGTCGCAGCGTCTGCCTGCGGGGCGAAAAAAGCAGACCTTGAAGGTTTCTGAATTTCAGAGCCAGTACATAGTTTCATCAAAGATATGGCGAGAGATCATCTCCCGCTGATTTGATGTGCTGTGTGCCGGCTCTTTTTGTCGTTATAGCCGTCGTTCACAAAAAGTTTACAAAAATTCTTTTGCTCAAACGGCAAAAAAGTTCCCAGTTGATGATTGAGGGGGGGAATAAATAAGCCTTCTCGCTGGCTACCTATTGAAGGGAAAATTAAAAACTGAAAGACCGTCCGAATGGGATATGACCTTGCGAAAATCTCTCAGATAGAGAGCAATCAAAGCGACGCTGCGGTGAAACTCCGGGGCAGGGATAGAAAAACGACATTCGAGGAGAACGGCAAACAACCTGCAAATTTTTTAAAAACAGTTCCGTTTTACACCCGTGTTTTCTCCTGTTTATGGGGAAAGACGTTTAACGGTCAAGACCGCAGATTTTTGCATATTTCCTATTGAGGAAATGCGGGACGACCTCTGCATCGTCTGCGGCGATTTCATTGGAAAATCTTCAAATTCTATCGGTCTTGAACGGGACTTTTTCCGGCAAAAACAGGCCTTTTACAAATGTAATCCGAAATGAGGTGAAATTCAAAATGATTACAGGAATCAAGAAGAAAAACAAGCTGACCGCTCCCTATTCCTAGGACAGGCGAAGCAAAGCCAAGGAGACGATGACCGCCGTTAATCAGCGGAGACAAAATGACAATTTCAAGAAGCCGCTATGACCGAGAGGTGCTGTCCACAGGAATAACGAGCATCGGATTGTGACCCCCACAATCCAAATCCGCAGCCTTACGGTCTGCGGACTTCACTCAGGGGCACGCCCATGAATACCCCATTTTTACGAAGGAGATGATCTAAATGAAAGAAGAAAAAGTGCGTATCAAGGTACGCCGGAGCTGATTCACGAGTTCGTGGATAAAATCGTGGTGTATGCACCCAGATACCTTGACGGCAAGCGAGTGCAACTTTTGGACATCTATTACAGCGGCGTCGGCATTCTCCACGAACTGACCCCGGAGGAGATGGAAGAAGCCTTCCAGCACCACCTCACTGAGCGTAACAAAGAGAAAACGGCGTAACCACATGGGTTACACCGTTTCAAAGGAACAAAGTTAATTGAGATACAAGAGCCTTTGGGGCACCTTCCTTACGGAGGGTGTCCCAAAGGCCTAAGCTTTTTTTATTTATATCGAAGTTTATTGTAAGTAAGATACAATCTCAGGATATTATCTCAAATGGATAACATCTGATATATCGAACCTAATTACACTAACTCAGCGATTGTGTAGATAAGGTTCTTTGTATCCTGCCATCCGAGACATGGATCTGTAATAGACTGTCCGTAAACACCGTTTCCGATCTTCTGGCATCCGCCAACGATGTAACTTTCAATCATTAAGCCCTTAACGATAGACTTGATATCATTAGAAATCTGTCTGTTGTGCATGATTTCCTTAGCGATTCTAACCTGCTCCATGTACTGCTTGTTTGAGTTGCTGTGGTTTGTATCAATGATAACAGCGTGGTTAGCAAGGTTACGCTCATTGTACATGTTGAAAAGATTCATAATATCTTCATAGTGATAGTTAGGAATATTTCTGCCATGCTTGTTAGTAGCACCTCTTAAAATAGTATGAGTAAGAGGGTTACCTGATGTCTTAATTTCGCTGTTTCTGTAAATGAATTCCTGCTCTGACTGAGCTGCAGTTACAGAGTTAAGCATAACGCTTAAGTCACCACTTGTAGGGTTTTTCATACCTACAGGAATGTCAAATGCACTTGCAACAAGTCTGTGCTGCTGATTTTCTACAGATCTTGCACCTACAGCTACATATGAAACGATATCGTCGAGGTATGCAGCATTTTCAGGGTAGAGCATTTCGTCAGCTGTCATAAAGCCTGTCTGTGTTGCAACATGAAGATGAAGATTTCTGATTGCAATAAGACCTGATAAAAGATCAGATGTCTTTTCAGGATCTGGCTGATGGAGCATTCCCTTGTAACCGACACCTGTTGTACGAGGCTTATTTGTGTAGATTCTTGGAATGATGATGATCTTGTCAGCTACTTTTTCCTGAACCTTTCTTAATCTCTCAACATAATCAAGAACAGCTTCTCCATTATCTGCAGAACAAGGACCAACAACTAATAAGAACTTATCAGAATCACCTGTGAAAATCTTAGCTACTTCCTTATCAAATGCAGCCTTCTGCTCAGCGAAGCCTTCAGGAACAGGGTACATTGTTTTGATCTCTGTTGGATCAGGAATTTTTTTAACTAAGTTGAAACTCATATTATGTCCTCCTATTAATAATCTACATATAAAACTTTAAAAATAGAACGCTTTATAAGCGATTGAATTTTAAACAAAAACAATTTATATATGATTAAATTATTAAAAACACAATTGAAATCATGCATTTAAAAGTGAATCATATTTCAAATATTTATCAAATATATTGTTTATCTTTATAAATAAGTGATGGTTCATATATTAGCACAACGACAGTATAAAATAAACAAAAATTAATGTATAAAACAAGGTATTTACAGGGCATTGATTACATATTGGGAAATCAGCATGGAAATGAGCTTCATCCTTTCGAAATCGTAAGGTAAAAGTGTCTTGTTATATAGCGTTCCATAATGTTATAACAATATTCAAATTTATATATGTAATGAATTTAAAACTTGATCAGGTTTAACTAAAAAGTATAACTGAAAAGAAATTGAGTATTTTAAAATTCTTCAAATGTATATCATGGCAGTCATTTATATTATTAAATTTTAAATCTTTGTGTTATACTCTTTAAGTTATAGTCATAAATACATAATATTTAATGTACTACTATATGAAATAAGTTCATTTAACAGAATGTATTGCAATTGAATGCATAATATTGAATGCATTAATTAAAAGCCTTTTGGGCTTACAGGAACGGGGTATAAAACTATGACCAATGTTGAATTTTTTATAGATAATGACAATAAAATATATAGTTTTAAAGTAACAGGTCATGTTGATTTTGCGTTAGACGGGGATGATGCCCTTTGTGCGGCTATTTCAACTCTGGTTTCACACACAATCGGACAGGTACATGAATTTACGGATGATCCATGTGAAAATATAGTAGATGAAGATATTCCTATGGTTGTTTTCAAGCTTACAGGAGATGAAATATCAGATCTAAGCTACATTTTCATGGAAAGTTTAGCATCATCAGTTGATGATTTGGCAATGATGCATCCGGATTACATTAAGGTTAGTTATACAGAGAGTTAATTATGTTTGCAGATAGAACGAGAATTTATATTCAATCAGGAAAAGGTGGAGACGGTCATGTCTCATTCAGAAGAGAATTATATGTGCCAAACGGCGGACCGGATGGCGGTAATGGCGGTAATGGCGGTGATGTAATATTTGAAGTGGATAAGGGTATCAATACTCTTGGCGACTTCAGATTTAACAGAAAGTACAAGGCTGCCAGTGGTGAAGAAGGCGGTAAGAGACGTTGTACAGGTAAAAATGGTGAAGATATCATCCTTAAGGTACCTGAGGGAACAGTTATTTACGATGACGAATCAGGCAAGGTAATTGCCGATATGTCAGGAGAGAATGACAGAATGGTTCTCCTTAAGGGTGGAAGAGGCGGTAAGGGAAATATGAACTATGCCACTTCAACAATGCAGGCTCCACAGTACGCACAGCCGGGTGGAGAAGCTAAGGGACTTTGGATCAGAATGGAGCTTAAGCTTATTGCTGACGTTGGTCTCGTAGGTTTCCCAAATGCAGGTAAGTCTACATTCTTATCATCAGTTACAAGAGCAAAGCCTAAGATTGCCAACTATCCTTTCACAACACTTGATCCAAACCTTGGAGTAGTTGATGTGGATGGTTCTAAAGGATTTGTTATTGCGGATATTCCGGGACTTATTGAAGGCGCCGCAACAGGTGCAGGCCTTGGTTTTGAGTTCCTTCGTCACATTGAAAGAACAAGACTTTTAATTCACATTGTGGATATTGCAGGAATTGATGGAAGAGATCCTGTTGATGATATCGAAAAGATTAATAACGAATTATACAATTACGACAAGACAATTCTTGATAAGCCACAGGTTATTGCAGCTAACAAGATTGACTGTCTTACAGAAGAAGAGTTAGAAGAGAGAATTGCCGATATTAAGAAAAAGTATGGCGAGGATATGCAGATTTTCCCAATTTCTGCTGCAACAGGACAGGGCGTTAAGGAATTATTATATAAGGTAAATGATTTACTTGAGGAATTACCTAAGGAAGAAATCAAGTTTACACCTGAAATTGACCTGGATGCTATGTTCAGCGATGGCGAGGATGAGCCATTCTATGTAGAAAGAATTGATGAGACAACATATAGCGTATCAGGACCAAGAGTAGACAAAATGTTAGGATATACAAACCTTGATTCTACAAAGGGATTTCTTTTCTTCCAGAAGTTTATGGAACAGAACGGTATCATCAAAGAACTCAAAAAACTTGGGCTTTCTGAAGGTGATACAGTAAGAGTAAGTGATTATCTCGACTTTGAGTACTATGAAGGAGATGGAGAAGAATTATTATGACAAGCAAAGAAAGAGCATATTTAATTAAGTTATCAAGTAATTTAAGTCCTGTATTCCAGCTTGGAAAGGAAGGATTTACACCTGAGGTTACTAAGGCTTTATTAGAGGTTTTAGAAGCAAGAGAGCTTATTAAGATCAATATCCTTAAGAACTCACCTGAAGATCCAAAGGAAGTTGCAAGACTTATTGCTGAGAGAACATCATCAGAACTTGTTCAGGTTATAGGAAGAAAGGCCGTACTCTATAAGCCTAACAAGGATCCTAAAAAGAGAAAAATTGAATTAAATGGCTGATGTTGTTAACAAAAGGATACGACGTGTAGGCTGGATTGACATTGCCCGTGGAATATGTATGTTAGCCATAATCGCCGGGCATTTCGGAGTGAACTGGATTGGCAATATAGTATTCCTTTTTCATTTGCCGGTATTTTTTATATTAAGCGGTTATCTTTTTAAAGATGTTCCTCTTACGGCAGGATATATTGCAAAAAAATTTAAAACATTTATGCTTCCATATTTTATAACATGTTTTGCAATAATAATTATTGATGCAATAGGGAAGTTTTGAACTTGTTACAAGAGAATACAACATATACGGACTTGGCGTTATTGGCGCCATTGCAGGTACTATTATTATGTATTACATTGCCAGTTATGTGGCAAAGAATCACAGTGTACCTGCCGTAAATATTTTGAAGTTAATCGGAAGATATACATTGTATATTCTTATAGTTCATGATTTATTTGGAGATTATATACATAATTACATATATCATTCATTAAATACGGATACAATTTACTATATGATTTTCCATACTTTGGTACAGCTAGCATGTGGAGTTATCCTGGGATTAATCTTTGACAAATGTATTCTTAAACCATTTAAAAACAAAAAACATAAAGCGGCTCGAATTCAACTGTCGTATGGAGAGTAAATGTATAAGAAGTTAGGTATTTTAGGCGGAACATTTAACCCGATTCATCTGGGTCATATGGAGCTGGCAAGAACTGCATATGAACATTACGGACTTGATACGGTATTTCTTATGCCTACATCCGGAACATATTATAAAAAAGATGACGAGCTGCTGGACACCTCTGTAAGAGCTGAAATGATTGAGCTCTGCATTAAGGATTACAACAGTGACTTATGCGGTGGAGTATTCAGCGAAGAGGGCAGCAGGGATTTCATGCAGCTTTCAATGCTTGATGCAGACCGAAAGGGAATAACATATACTGCGGACACCATAAGAGAGTTAAAGGAACTCTACAGTGACGCCGTAATATATTTCATCATCGGTTCAGATTCTCTTTTATATATTGAAAAATGGAGAAATGCGGAATACATTTTATCAAATGCTGTTTTCCTTGTGGGTCAGAGAGAGGGAGATGATATTGAAAGGATTAATGATCACATTGCAATGCTTAAGGAAAGATTTAATGCAGATGTGAGAGTGATGCCTGTAACTAAATTCCCGATAAGTTCCACAAATATCAGAAAGTATATTTGCGAGAATAAGCCTTTACCGCCAAAGACACTTTCAAAGAGTGTTTATGAATACATTCTGGATAAGCATTTATATAAGAGATAATCAGTAGATATTGTACTAAATGAAAAACATTTAAAAATTTTTAAAAAAGTCCTTGCATTTATTTTGCCTTTGTTATATATTAAACAGGCGGTCGCAAGAGCACATAAGTGCAAGGGCATATGGCTTGTTGGTCAAGGGGTTAAGACGTCGCCCTCTCACGGCGAAAACAGGGGTTCGATTCCCCTACAAGCTACTTAATTAATAATCATGAAAGGAGTAAACCAATACAAAGGTTTACTCCTTTTGCGTTATATGGCAAAGGAGGTAATATGAGCAAAGTATCTTTTTACGAAGAGAAAGCAGAAGAATTTGCAGAACCGCTTGCAGCGGAAATGGGATTCGAGCTTGTTGATGTAGAATTTGTAAAAGAAGGAAGAGAAGACTACTTAAGAATTTATATCGACAAACCGGGTGGCATTAACATTACAGACTGCGAAACCTTCAGCAGAGCAATGAATGAAATCTTAGACAGAGAAGAGTTCATCGATATACCATATATTTTCGAGGTGAGCTCACCGGGACTTACAAGACCTTTAAAGAAAGAAAAGGACTATGACCGTTCAATCGGTAAGCTTGTTGACATCAGCCTCTACAAGGCGATTGATAAGATGAAATATCTTACAGGTATTTTAAAGTCATATACAGCTAAGGAACTTACTATAGAAGATGAATCATCTTCTGATGAGTTAACAATAGAAAGAAGCAATATCGCAGGCATCAGACTTGCATATGTTGAAAAGAAATAATTAATGCTTATTACATTTACATTAAGGAGAAAATGATGGCTAAGGCACAGAGTGGCAAGGATAAAAAGAGCAAGGAGCAGGTATTACTTGAGGCAGTTGATGATCTTAACATAATCAGCGGAATCGATAAGGATGTAATGTTCGATACTATCGAAAAGGCACTTCTTGAAGAATATAAGTCACAATATGGAACAGATACCGACTGTATCATTAAGGTAGACAGAGTTACAGGTGAATTTCATATCTACGCTAAGAGAATTGTAATTCCTGATGACGAAATCTATGAATATGCTGATGACGACAGATTGGAAACTATTTCTACAATGCTTTTATCAGAAGCCCGTGAATATGTTCCTGAAGCTCAGGTAGGTGAGGAAATCACTATTGAACTCCCAACTGACAAGTTCACAAGAACAGCTTCTAAGAATGCTAAGAACGCAATCGTTCAGAAGATCAGAGAAGAGCAGAAGAATGCACTGTATAATGAATTTAAGAGCCAGGAAGGTACTCTTATCACAGGTACAATTCAGAGAATTGACGAAAGAGGAAATGTTCTTCTTGATATCGGCAAGACACAGACTAACTTAAGAAAGAGCGACCAGGTTAAGGGTGAAGAGTATACTGTAGGCAGCAGAATCCGTGTTGTTGTAGTAAATGTTGACAACAAGGGTAAGGGCGGTATCTACATTAAAGTTTCAAGAAGCACTCCTGAATTTGTTAAGGCACTCTTCAAGGAAGAGGTTACTGAAATCCAGGACGGCACAGTTGTTATTAAGAACATAGCAAGAGAAGCCGGATCAAGAACTAAGATGGCTGTATGCTCAACAAATGAAGACGTTGATGCTGTTGGTTCATGTGTAGGTAAGAACGGTGAAAGAGTTAAGAGAATCGTTGCTGAATTAAGCGATGAGCAGATTGACGTAATCGAGTGGAGTGACAATTCTGTAAGACTTATCAAGAACGCTTTAAGCCCTGCAAGAGTTTTAGAGATTGAAGTTGATGAGGATGAAAGAAAGGCTAAGGTTATCGTTTCAGACGATCAGCTTTCACTTGCAATCGGTAAGGCAGGACAGAACGTAAGACTTGCTGCAAAGCTTACAAACTACGGAATCGATATCAAGAGCGAATCACAGATTGAAAATGAAGCTGCTGATATGGATTATGAGCTGGAAGATTTCGATAATGAACTCGACTCAAATTATGAGCCTGAAAATACAGATAACGAATCTGAAGCAAATGAAGAATAATTAAGAAACATTGCGGAGGCTTCCATGACAGAGAAGAAAATAAAACAACGAATATGTATAAGCTGTTCTGAGAAAAAGGACAAGGCTGATTTATTTAGAGTGGTGAAAACACCGGATGGAGAATTGGTTATAGACGATACCGGTAAAGTAAACGGTCATGGCGCCTACATTTGCAGGAACAGTGAGTGTATTAAGAATGCATTGGAGAGAAAGCGATTTGACAGAGCTTTTAAAATGCATGTAACTATTCCCGATGAATTAAAGGACAGACTTCTCAATATGGGTTAAGAGCTGTTTTTAGATTTTTTATACAGAAGAGGTGATAAGAATGAAGGCTGAAAGCTTCCCTAAGAAAGTAAAAACTATCAGGTCAATACTTGGAATATGCGCAAAAGCCGGAAGGTTATCCAGTGGCGAAGACACATGTATAAGAGATATACAGTCCGGGAAAGCATATGCAATATTGCTTGCAAGTGATGTTTCGGAAAATACAAATAAATTATTTACTAATAAATGTGAATTTTACGAAGTTCCATTGATTAAAGTAAAAGAAAATAAACAGGAACTCGGTGCCATAATAGGTAAATCAGACAGATCGGTTGTGTCTATACTTGATTTTGGCTTTGCTGAGGCTATGATAAATATTCAAGGTGAATAAGGAGGGGTTGGATGAGAGTACATGAAATCGCAAAGGAATTAAATATTCCATCAAAGGAAATATGTGCTTATTTAAGTACAGACAGTAAGAATTTCACTAATTTCAGTGGTCTTTCAGATGATGAAGTAAAAAGAGTACGTGGAAAATATGGATCTGATTCCAAATCTCAGACAAGTGAAAACAAAGATAACGTAAAAAAAGATAGTATAAAACCTGATTCTAATAATAAACAGAGAAGTAAGACAGAAATGAATACATCTGAAGAAAAGAAAAACAGAAACAATAACGATAACAGAAACAGAGAAAGATCTAACGGAGATCAGAGAAATTCTTCAGGAGATAAGAAGAACGGTTATAACCACAATAACAACGGCGGCAAGAAGTTCGGTTCAAGACCTGATAACAGAAACAAGTCTGACAACAGAAACAAGTCTGACAACAGAAACAAGTCTGACAACAGAAATGGCGAAGGCCGTGACGGTCAGAGAGACAACAGAAACAACAACGGTGATTTCAGAAAGAACAACAACGGCGACAAGAAGTTCGGTGACAGAAATCAGAATGGTGGCAAGTTTGACTCTAACAGAAATGGCGGAGCAAAGAACAACGACAGAAAGCCTGCTTCAGACGATATGACTTCAAAGAATGGAAAGAATCCTTCAAGAAAGTTTAACAACAATAACAACTCTAAGTTCTCTAAGGATAAAGAGAAGAACAAGGGTAAGAACAGAGAAAATGATATCGCTGCATTAGACAAGCCAAAGAAGGAGAAGAAGGAAGAAGTTATTAAGACAATTATCCTTCCTGATATGGTTACAATTAAGGAGATTGCTGAAAAGTTAAAGCTTCAGCCTGCAGCCCTTATTAAGAAGTTATTCTTACAGGGTAAAGTTGTAACAATCAATGATGAGCTTACTTATGATGAAGCAGAAGAAATCGCTCTTGAGTACAACGTTTTATGTGAGCATGAAGTTAAGGTAGACGTTATTGCAGAGCTCTTAAAGGAAAATGATGATGAGGATGATGAAAGCAAGCTTACACCTCGTCCTCCTGTAGTAGCTGTAATGGGACACGTTGACCATGGTAAGACATCTCTTCTTGATGCTATCAAGAATTCACATGTTACAGATAAGGAAGCCGGCGGTATCACACAGAAGATTGGTGCATACCAGGTTAAGACACAGGGCGGAGACCTTATTACATTCCTCGATACTCCTGGACATGAAGCATTTACAGCCATGAGAATGAGAGGTGCTGAAGCTACTGATATCGCTATCCTCGTTGTAGCGGCTGATGACGGTGTAATGCCTCAGACAATTGAAGCTATCAACCATGCTAAGGCAGCGGGTGTTGAAATCATCGTTGCAGTTAACAAGATTGATAAGCCAACAGCTAATATCGAAAGAGTAAAACAGGAGCTTATGGAATACGAGCTTATTCCTGAAGAATGGGGCGGTACAACAATTTTCTGTCCTGTTTCAGCAAAAACAGGTGAAGGTATCGATGACCTTCTTGAAATGATTATGCTTACAGCTGACGTTTTAGAGCTCAAGGCTAACAAGAAGAGAATGGCAAGAGGTATCGTTATCGAGGCTGAGCTTGATAAGGGCAGAGGTGTTGTAGCGTCTATCCTCGTACAGAAGGGTACACTTCACGTTGGTGACTCTGTTGCTGCTGGTTCAAGCCACGGTAAGATCAGAGCCATGATCAACGATAAGGATAAGAGCATTAAGGAAGCAGGTCCATCTGTTCCTGTTGAAATCCTTGGTCTTAACGAAGTACCTAATGCCGGTGAAATCATCATGGCATTCGGAAATGAGAAGGAAGCAAGAAACTTTGCTGATACATTCATTTCTGAAGAAAAGAAGAAGATGGTTGATGAGTCTAAGCACAGAGTTACTCTTGATGACTTATTTGATCAGATTAAGGCTGGTACAGTTAAGGAACTTAATCTTATTATCAAGGCTGACGTACAGGGTTCTGTAGAAGCTATCAAGACAAGTCTTGAGAAGTTATCAAATGAAGAAGTTGCTGTTAAGATCATCCACAGTGGTGTTGGTAACATCAGTGAGTCTGACGTTATCCTTGCATCTGCTTCAAATGCTATCATCATCGGCTTCGGTGTTAAGCTTGACGGACAGGCTAAGACAACAGCTGATAATGAAGATGTTGATATCAGATTCTATAGCGTTATTTACCATGCTATTAACGATATCGAAGCTGCTCTTCACGGTATGCTTGAGCCTATCTATGAGAAGCAGGAAATCGGTAAGGCTGAAATCAGACAGATTTTCAAGGCTTCAGGTGTTGGTAACATCGCGGGTTCTATCGTTACAGAAGGTAAGCTTAAGGCAAGAGCTCTTTGTACAATCCTTCGTGATGGAAATGTTATCTATGATGGTAAGATAGCTTCACTTAAGAGATTTAAGGACGAAGTTAAGGAAGTTAAGGGCGGATACGAGTGTGGTCTCGTATTTGAAGACTTCGGTAATATACAGGAAGGTGATATTGTAGTAGCATCTGAAATGGTTGAGATACCAAGATAATCAAATTTGTGATACAATAACACTTAAGTAATAAAAGGCTTTATCTAATTTAGATAAAGCCTTTTTTAGGTAATGAATTCATGCATATGTTTGTGCATATGCTCTGTTAACAGGTGAATATATGAGAAAAAACAGTATAAAGAATATTAGAATTAACAATGAAGTCCGCAAGGAACTCAGTAACATTATCAGCAATGAAGTTAAGGATCCAAGAATCAGCGGTCTTACAAGTGTAACAGATGTATATGTTGCACCAGACTTAAAGACATGTAAGGCATATATCAGTGTTCTTGGTGACAGAGCCGCATTAAATGAAACAATCGACGGTTTAAACAGTGCAAAGGCATTTATCAGAACAAGAATTGCCAAGACAATCAACTTAAGAAACACACCTGAAATTGAATTTATCGCTGATGACTCAATTGAGTACGGTGTAAGAATGTCTAAGCTTATTGATGACGTAAAGGGTGATTCAGCAACAGAAGCTGAGACTGAAGAGGATTAATTATAAAAATAATAATTCTTAATCCTTTTTTCATTAAAAGATGGTATTAATTAAGAATTATTATTTTTAAAATTGCAATTGCTACCGCAATTACGGTTTTTATAAGCTTTATAAGTAGAGCAATTAAAATTGGATTGTGTTTTTAATTGTTCTTTCAGTTCGGTAAGTCAGAAAGGTTACTATGATAAAAATTGACAATATTATTAAAGAACATAATGTTAAAAGTGTCGGAATAACCGGTCATATTAATCCTGACGGTGACTGCATTGGATCAGTTTTAGGATTATACAACTATATTACCTATAACTATCCTGAAATAAAGGTTGTTCCATATCTTACAGGTAAGCCGGGTGAATATTCATATTTAAACGGCTTTGATAAAATCATGACTGAGGACGACGGATTTGTTCCGGATATGTTTGCTGTACTGGACTGCTCTGCAAAGGAGAGAATTAAGCCATTTGCAAGAATATTCGACAGTGCAGGAGTAACTGTAAATGTTGATCACCATGTTTCAACAGGTGAAAAAATGGCAGATTATACTTACATAGATGATACAGCACCTGCCGTATGTGAGGTTTTATATACAACATTAGACAATACAAAGTTCAATAAGAACGTTGCAGAGTGTATTTACACAGGTATTGTTACTGATTCAGGTGTATTTAAATATGCTGCAACAAGACAGAAGACAATGGAAATTGCCGGAGAGCTTATCACTTATGGATTTGATTTCAGTGATATTATAGACGGTGTATTCTATGAGAGAACATTTACTCAGACTAAGGCACTTGCCAAGGCCATAGACAATGCAGAGCTTTTATTTGACGGTAAGGTATCATATTCATATGTAACTAAAGAGGATATGGAATCTGTAGGTGTTAAGCCTTCTGATCTTGGTGGAATAGTTGAGCAGCTCCGTTTAATCAATGGCGTTGAAGTTGCGGTATTTATTTATCCTACATCTGATGGAATGAATAAGGTCAGCATGAGATCAAAGAAATATATTGATGTGAGCAAATATGCCATAAACCACGGTGGTGGTGGACATATCCGTGCAGCAGGATTTTCAACATTTGATGGAATGAACAAGATTAAACAGGATATAGTAGCATTTTTAGAAAAAGAGTTATCGTAAAAGGGGATCGATGTGATAGACGGAATAATACCGATATATAAAGAAAAGGGATTTACTTCATTTGATGTATGTGCCAAGGTAAGAGGTATTATTCATCAGAAAAAAGTAGGTCATACGGGAACCCTGGATCCAATGGCTGAGGGCTTGCTTCCGGTATGTGTAGGTTCATGCACCAAGCTGAGCGATTATATTGCAGGAAGTAAAAAGGAATATGTTGCTGAGCTTGTAATTGGATTTAGCACTGATACATTAGATGTAACAGGAAATGTTGATGAAAAGGATGTAAATCTTCTCGGCGAGGGTGTTGATTCATCAGTTAAGGCAACAGAACTTGTTAACAGCGAAAGATTTGAAAATGTCTTACCTGAATTTACAGGTGACATTGAGCAGATTCCACCTATGTATTCATCAATACGTCAGAACGGAAAGCATCTCTACGAGCTTGCAAGAGAGGGGAAGGTCGTAGAGAGAAAGCCAAGAGCCGTTAAGATATATGGTATTGAATTGCTTGATAAGGAAGTTGTTTCTTTGTCAGAAATTCAGAATATATCTGAAAATGTAAAAGAGACTATTGGTGATATAAAAGTTGCAAAATACAGCATTAAGGTTCAGTGTTCAAAGGGAACTTATATAAGAACTCTTATTGATGATATAGGACGCGCTTTAGGCTCATTTTCATGCATGAGCGAGCTTACAAGAACATATACAGGTAATATCGATGTTTCAGAAACAATAAAGCTTTCAGAACTTGAGAACATTTTCAAGGATGGAAATATTGATTCAGTATTGATAAAACCTGATGTTCCATTTTCAGACATTGGTAAAATTACGATAGAAGAAGAATTTTCAAAATTGTTGTACAATGGCAATAAAATTGCTGAGTACATGATAAAAGAAAGCGACTTTGATGCTTTCGACAATATAAATATGGCAAGAGTGTATGATTCCCATGGGGCATTTATAGGAATCTACGAAAGAGATGGAGACATCCTCAGAACAAAAGTGTTTTTGTATGACATGAACAGGGTTTGATATGTTAGTAGTAGATAATTTAGCAGAGTATAAGAATATTTGCGATGGTCCGATAGCAGTGACTCTCGGTAAATTTGACGGTTTTCACATAGAGCATTGTAAACTTGTGGACAGAACCGTAGAGCTTGCAAAGGAAGACGGATTAAAGAGTGTGGTTATCACATTTCTTGACATGCCAAGTTCCTTAGCCAAAACAACTAAATACCTCATGACAAAAGAAGAGAAGCGAATATTCTTAAAGGACAAGGGCGTGGATATCCTTATAGAATGTCATTTTACGGATGAAATTATGCATATTTCTCCGGAGGATTTTATAAGAAAGGCTCTGGTAGATGCTCTTAAGGTTAAATATGTCTGCGTAGGTGAAAACTTTACTTTCGGCTATAAGGGTGCGGGCGACGTGGAAATGCTTAAGGAATTTTCAAAGAGATTTGATTTCTGTGTTCAGATTGAGCCTACATACCGCTTACATGGTAATGTACTCAGCTCCACAGCCATAAGAGAGAACTTAAAATCAGGCAACATGAAGGCCGTAATGGAAATGCTTGGACATGACTATTCACTCTACGGTATTGTTACAAGAGGTAACAGACTTGGACACACTATAGGAATTCCTACACTTAATCTCTATCCTGCAGAATCCAAGGCACTTCCTCCATTTGGAGTGTATGCCACAAGAGTTTCAGTGGGAGATGACACATACAATGCCGTAACCAATATCGGCATCCGACCAACAGTAGAAGATCTAGGGGATAAAAATATTGGTGCCATAAGTGTTGAGAGCAACATTTTAGATGAAGCATTTGACAGGGAACTCTACGATGAGGAGATCAAAGTAGATTTAATTGAAATGATTCGTCCGGAAGAGAAGTTTAATTCACTTGATGAATTAAAGGCTGCAATTGCCAAAGATAAAATAAAAGCGTTAGAGATATTAAATTAATTTCCGTGTTGAAATATATATTTATATATGTTAAACTTGTGAAGTTGTTTATAACCGATGTTCAGCAGTAGGAGTTATCCACCTTTGCTTAATATCAGGTGTTTTAATTTAATGGAGGATTATTATGATTTCAGCAGAAAAGAAGCAGGCTATTATCAAAGAGTACGCAAGAAAAGAAGGCGATACAGGTTCACCAGAGGTTCAGATCGCTATCCTTACAGCAAGAATTAAGGAACTTACAGAGCACCTTAAGGTTAACAAGAAGGATTACCATTCAACAAGAGGTCTTTTAAAGATGGTTGGTAAGAGAAGAGGTCTTCTTGACTACCTTAAGAAGAAAGATCTTGAAGGTTACCGTGCACTCATCGCTAAGCTTGGTATTCGTAAGTAATTATAAAAGATAGATATTGAAGGTTAAGCTTATTATACCTTTTGTAATATATCGTATATTTTTAAGCTTCCATATTGTAAGATATGGAAGCTTTTTATTTATCAGGAGAGAATCATGGCAGGACATTCAAAGTTTTCCAATATTAAAGCTAAAAAAGAGAAGAACGATTCAGCTAAGGGTAAAATATTTACAAGAATCGGAAAGGAAATCCTCATCGCTGTTAAAGAGGGTGGCCCTGATGTAAATAACAACTCAAAGCTTCGTCAGATCGTTGCTAAGGCTAAGGCTAACAACATGCCTAACGACAACATCGAAAGAAGTATCAAGAAGGCTGCTTCATCTTCAGAGGCAGATTTAGAGAGCATCGTATACGAAGGTTACGGTCCAAGCGGTACTGCAATCATCGTTGAAGCTCTTACAGATAACAGAAACAGAGCTGCATCAAACATCAGATTTGCATTTACAAAGGGACAGGGTAACATCGGTACTCCTGGATGCGTATCATTCATGTTTGATACAAATGGTCAGCTTATCATCGATAAGGAAGAGTGTGACATCGATACAGATACACTTATGATGGCTGCGTTAGATGCAGGCGCACTTGACTTCATCGAAGAAGAGGATTCATACGAAGTATTAACAGATCCTGCTGATTTCGATACAGTAAGAGAGGCACTTGAGGCAGAGGGAATTACATTTGCATCTGCTGAAATTACAAGAATTCCTCAGACATATGTAAAGCTTACAGATGAGACAGATATCAAGAACATGAACAAGCTTCTTGAAATGCTTGATGAAGATGATGATGTTCAGAACGTATATCACAACTGGGAAGAGTAATTTCTAAGAGAATAATTTCTGATAGAAATTAATATACTTATAAAGCTTAGGTCTTTAAGGCCTAAGCTTTTTTATATCAACATTTATATGTTTTATTTATACAGATTAACTTCGTGACATAACATCTGATTAAGTAAATTGCTCCAGGCAAAAAAAGTTATCAATTTTTATCCTGTACACCGTACTGTAGCCCACATTCGTCCTTTTTTATATGTCTAAATTATGTTAATATTAAACAGATACAATTTCTTAAAAATGTGGACCAATTATGAATAAAAATAAACTGATAATACAGATAAAGCTTGCTATGTATGAGAAAAAAACAGGAAGAACGGCAGAGCAGCTTGAAAAAAGCAGGAAAAGCTCATACGTTTTTCGTGGAGTTGTGTGGACATTTATTTCCATAACAATAGCTTATATATTATGCAGAATCATTTATACAATGATTTTTGGTGATATTGGACAGAGTTTTTCTAATTTTATGAACAATCCGTTGCTGTTATTCAGTAAATTCCATGACTTTTTAATATATGGAATTGCTGAAGGCGTTTTTATTCTTATCGCAATAGGAATTTATTCCAAGAGATACTATCTTAAGGTTTCAGAGCTTAGAACATATCTGAAAAGAAGAAACTATATTGAATCAACGAACAATGAGGAGACGACAGGTCAATGAATTTTTTATTACAGATGAGAGAGCGATTTCTCAAATATTATGAAACTCATGATACATTAGTCAGATTTTTGTTCAGATTTGCGATGTTACTGATTTCATTATCGGTTGTTACATACATGATAGGATTTGCATCTATATTGTGTATGCCGTTAGTGATAGTGGCAATATCAGTCGCGGGAGCATTTGGTAAAAATAATGTACAGATTCTTATAGTTTCGTCAGTTATTACCATTCATTTGTATGCTATTTCCTCGGAACTGGGAACGGTTGTGTTGTGTATATTTGCGATCAGCTATCTTGTAGTATTCAGGTTTGCTCCAAGAGCTGTGAATGCAGTGCTTCTGACATTTATGTGTTTCGCATTACAGATACCTTATGTTTTACCGATTGTAATTGCCTTATATGTGCCGGTTTCATGTTTATTCTCAGTAAACATGGGTATTCTTATGTATTACATTTTAAGAAATGTGAGCAAATTCGAGTTAAATCTTACACGAGATATAATGGAGAACAGTTCCAATGCACTCCTGTTCGTTGCAAATCACATTTTAAACAACAAGGAAATGCTCATAATGATGGTGTCATTTACCATAATAATCGTTGTGGTGGGCATCATAAGAAATTCAAGTCTTAACAATGCCTGGAGATTAGCTACCGTAGTAGGTACAATAGTCCAGTTGTTCTTAATAGTAATTTTGTATTTCATCTGGAGAGTGGATACTCCGATAATAATGTTCATTATAGAAACAGCCATTGCATTATTTATAGGCTTAATGAGCAGTATTTTCACATTTAACGCTTCATACGCTAAGACTGAGCGATTAGAGTTTGAAGATGATGACTATTATTATTACGTAAAAGCAGTGCCTAAGATTAAGGTATCAGTTGACAATATTAAAGTTACACATATTAATGCTAAGAATAGCAAAGAGAAGGATAAGAAAAAGGAGCAGTAATTGTCTCTATGATAACGTCATTTTTTGAAAGTTTTATGTCAAAAATATACATACCTTCTATTTCGGTTATAGATATTATTGAAATAGCAATTATTTCGTTTTTGACATTCAGAATTATACTGTGGCTTCGAAGCACGAAGGCATGGTCCATGCTTAAGGGTGTAGCTGTAATTATTATATTTATTTTTATAGCATATATCTTAAACATGAGAACCATCTTGTGGATCGTAAAGCGTCTGGTGGATGTAGGACTCATCGCCTTCGTTATTCTGCTTCAGCCGGAAATCCGAAGAGCCCTGGAGAAACTTGGTGTCAGGTTCTTTAAGACGGGCGGACTGTTTAAAAATAATGATTCGTACCAGCGATTTAGTCAGCAGTCTATATTTGAAATAGTAAATGCCACATATGATATGGCTTCCGTAAAGACAGGAGCACTGATAGTTCTCAGTCAGGAGATTTCGCTTGATGAGTACATAAAGACCGGTATCCAGATTGACGGTAAAATATCAAGTGGATTGCTTATTAATACATTTGAAAAAGATACACCTCTTCATGATGGTGCCGTGATAATTGAGGGAGACAGACTTGTGTGTGCAACAGCATACCTTCCATTATCACAGAATCAGAATGTCAGCAAGGAGCTTGGAACGAGACACAGAGCAGCCCTTGGTATGGCAGAAGAAACAGATGCATTTGTAATAGTTGTATCTGAAGAAACAGGTAAGGTTGCAGTTGCCTGCGGCGGTATGATTAAGAGAAATGTAGAAAGAGAAACTCTTTATCATATGCTTGAGTATTTAAGAAGTAATTCAGGAAGTGTTAATCCTATAACATACAACAACAAAAAAGAAAAAGATATGAAAAGCGAAGTGTGATAAATATGAAGAAAAATATATTTAAAAATATGTGGCTTAAGATCATTTCTGTTGTAGTCGCGGTGCTTATATGGATAACACTTGCTAATATTTATGACGGTGAAGTCAGCGTTACACTTAACAATGTGTCAGTCCAGCTGACTAACATTAACAGCGTGACGGATAAGGGATATTCATATGAAATACTTAACGGCGGAAAGATATCTGTAAATATAACAGGGCCAAAAAGTAAGGTATCCAACATTAAAGCAAATGATATAGTTGCCACAGCAGATTTAAGTGATCTGAATATGTTTACAAACAGTGTGGATATTGATGTAAGCATTGTGAAAGACGGTGAAAAGGTTAGTGACATTATAGTAGTGCCTAATACATCATCCGTTATAATGGGGATAGGCAATAAAAGTGTTAAAACATTTCCACTGGTACTTGATGCAGACAGCCTGAAGGAAACAAATCATGTTTTAACCAATTGGGAGCTTCCATTTGACACCGTTACAATTTCAGGTAATGCGGATGCAGTAGACAGAATTGCTACAGTTAAAGCTACATTACAGGGCGAGAGTAACGAAGAACATGCTACGAAACTATCCATAAATATTCCGATAGTGGCATATGATTCAGACGGTGATGTAATAAATGATTCGTCACTTACAATGTCAAGAAACAATATCAGCTTTGATGCAAATATTCAGAAGGTTAAAACAGTACCGTTAGTATATAATACAACAGGAAATGTTGCCCAGGGACATACCGTACAGAGTATCACACCTTCTCAGAAGGAAGTGACAATTCAGGGAAATGATGACGTTATAGATGCCATAACAAATATAGAAATCCCTGCTAACTTAATTGATATTACGGGAATTACAAGTGATAAGACATTTAAGGTATGGCTTACTGATTATTTACCTGAGGGCGTTACATTAAAGAGTGACAGCCTAATTACTATCGATGTAGAAGTAGAAGCTACAGCAAATAATTAAATTATTTAATAATTTAATAAAATAAAAACAAGCCTCATAAGGGGCTTGTTTTTTGTGCAAATATAATGAAGTTTTGATTGATGATTATATATCTTCCGTTGGTAATTGAAAAAACAAAAATGACCAGACAAAATCAATACTCTAGTGTGGTCTTTTTTTTCATGCATTTACAAATGTGTATGATGGGAATCGAACCCACGCTATTCGCTCCGGAGGCGAACGCTCTATCCATTAAGCTACATACACAGATAAAGCCTGTTTTTAAGGAATAATGCAGAATCCTTTAACTTTTCGTATTGTAACACATTTTTATAATAGAATTAAAGAAACTATCGTAAAATGTTATAATGTTAAATACATATTTAAATGACAGGGGTTTCATATGCGAATAAATAAATTACTTAGTTCTATTGGCTATTGCTCAAGACGAGCAGCAGATAAATTAGTTGAAGAAGGCCGAGTAACCGTTGACGGAAAAACGGTGGAAATGGGCGAGCAGGTTGATGAAAATGCAAATATCTGTGTGGACGGAAAGCCTGTTCAAAAAGAAGAGGAAAACATTTTAATAGCATTTCACAAGCCTGTTGGAATTGTCTGTACAGCAACAGATAAGCAGGGCAAGGACAACATCGTAGACTATATAAATTACGGAAAGAGAATATATCCTATTGGAAGACTTGATAAGGCGTCAGAAGGTCTCATTTTACTTACAAATAACGGTGAGATAATGAACAGAATGCTTAAGGCTTCATACTATCACGAGAAGGAATATGTGGTAGATGTAAACAAGGACATTACTGCAGATTTTCTTAAAAGGATGATGAACGGTGTCTATATCAGGGAGCTTGATAAGACAACTGCCAAATGTAAATGTGAGCCAATCTATGACAAGTCTGACAGAGATAAGACAATAGACTGGGACGGCAAGTTAATTAAGAATACAAGAAGATTCCGAATAGTCCTTGTTCAGGGAATGAACAGACAAGTAAGACGAATGTGTGAAGCATTTGATTATACTGTTACAAGATTAAAAAGAGTACGAATAATGAATATAAAGCTTGGCAATCTGCCCGTTGGTAAGTATAGAAATCTTACAGACGGAGAATATACAAAGCTGTTAAAAGGTCTTGATTTGGAGAAGTAAGATTTTTGATGTCTAACAGATTATAAAGATAGATTTTGAATTAATTGTAATGGAAATTTGCCAATTATAAGAGGGTTTTAAAGTGGGAACAAAGGAAGAGAATATAAAACGAATGCAGGAGCTCATTCCGATACTGGATGATGCTGCTAAGGCATACTATGTTGACGGTATAGAGAAAATATCCAACTTTGAATACGATGCCATGTATGACGAGCTGGAAGCGCTTGAAAAAGAGACAGGTATAGTTTTATCAGGATCACCAACAAGAAAGGTCGGCTACGAGGTAATGAGCGAATTACCTAAGGAGCGCCACGCTTCACCAATGCTTAGTCTCGGTAAGACAAAGAGCGTGGAGGAGCTTGAAAGCTTTGTAGGCGACAAGCAGGCTCTCCTTTCATGGAAAATGGATGGACTTACCATTGTTCTTACATACAACAATGGTGAACTCATTAAGGCCGTTACAAGAGGAAATGGTGAAATCGGAGAAATCATTACACCAAATGCAAAAGTATTTAAAAATATTCCATTATCCATTGAATATAAGGGTGAGCTTGTTATCCGTGGAGAGGCTGTTATTAAATATTCTGATTTTAACAAGATAAATGATTCAATTCCTGACATGCAGGCAAGATATAAGAATCCAAGAAACCTCTGCTCAGGTTCAGTGCGTGCATTAAATTCAGAAGTAACTGCAGGAAGAAATGTTTACTTTTATGTATTTGCCCTTGTTAGTGCAGATATAGACAATCACAACTCACGAGATTATGAATTCAAATGGCTTAAGGAGCAGGGATTTACAACAGTTGATTATCATCTTGTGGATAAGACAAATATAGATAAATACGTAAAGCAGATGGAATCCGAGATTAAAACAAATGAGTTTCCATCTGACGGCTTAGTATTATTATTTGATGATATCGCATATGGTAATTCTCTTGGTTCAACTGCCAAGTTCCCAAGAAATGCTATAGCATTTAAATGGCAGGATGAGGTTGCGTCAACTCACCTTAGGGAAATAGAATGGTCAGCTTCAAGAACAGGTCTTATTAACCCTGTAGCCATATTTGATGAGGTTGAGTTAGAGGGAACAACAGTAGAGAGATCAAGTCTTCACAACATCAGCTATATTAAGTCTCTTGAGCTTGGTATAGGGGATGAGATAGAAGTATATAAGGCAAATATGATTATTCCCCAGATTGCAAAGAACATTACAAAGTCAGGTAAGTTTGAAGTACCTGCCAAATGTCCGGTCTGTCGAGAGAATACATATATTGATGACACAAATGGCGTAGAAGTTCTTATGTGTCCAAATGCTAAATGTCCAGCAAAGCATATTAAGAGCTTTGTACATTTTGCAAGTAGAGATGCCATGAATATTGATGGATTTTCTGAGGCAACTGCTGAGAAATTTATCCAGGAAAGATTTATAAAGCATTTCCACGACATTTATCATCTGGATGACTATAGAGAAAATATCGTAACAATGCCAGGCTTTGGTGAGAAGTCATATGCAAACTTAATAGATGCGGTTGAGAAGAGCAGAACTACAGAGCTTTATCATCTGATATATGGTCTTGGCATTGCGGGAATCGGCGTATCAAATGCCAAGGTATTATGTAAGAATATCGAAGATCCAATGGATGTGCTCACTGTTACTGAAGAAGAGCTGATAAATATAGACGGATTTGGAAATGTTCTTGCTGATTCATTTGTTGGATATTTTGCTGATGAAGATAATAAGGACGAGTATATTAAGCTCTTACAGGAATTAAATATTATTAAGACTGAGCAGAATGTTTCAAATGTTCTTGAAGGGAAGACATTTGTTATCACAGGTTCTCTTAATACATATGAAAACAGAGATGCATTAAAGGCACATATTGAATCACTCGGCGGTAAGGTAAGCGGAAGTGTATCAGGAAATACAAGCTATCTGATTAATAATGATGTGAATTCCACAACAGGAAAGAATAAGAAAGCCAAGGAACTAGGAATTCCGATTATCAGCGAAGAAGATTTCAGGGAGATGATAGCATGAATCCCGAAGTGGAGAAACAGAGTTTCATAAATCCGGAGAGTCACAAGGTTATATACCAGAATGAATACGACCGTATGACTGAGGAATATGATGCGGAGTACTTTGCCTGGGCGGAGGATTTATATAACAGCCGAATCATAGTCTACAGTGATAAGGGTAAGAATCTAAAAAACACGGACAGTATTCACTCATGCGGAATTATCGTTGAGGATCTTCACAGTGTAAGTTGCGTTAAATGCGTAATGGCTCTTGTTGATACTGATACGGGAGACATTTACATAAGCGATACTTCATTTAACATAAACTGGAAAATGATTCGCCGAAGCATTGAATATGGAATGGAACTTTATGTGCAGGATGGCGGTGAGCTAAATATAGAAACTGCCAAGGAGCTGGTTGATGTTTCAAGGCTTGATAAAAAGGGATATAAGGCATCAATAGTTCACGGTCGCATAAAGCTTATTAAGGATGATTCGGATGAGAAAAAAGAAGATGAAAATAATCCATGCGAGAGATTAAAAAAGAATCTTCTGGCAGACCCGAATTTAAATTATTTTTATTCAATTCTGAGCATATATGTACACGACAGACAGTGTGATGAAGTAAAGGACATAGAGGCAGATGTATTTTCAGCTTCAAAAGTAATTCCTGACGGAATGGTAATGTGTCTTAAGTGCAAAAGAAATATACTTTTAAGACAGGCATGCAGTGGCAACGAAAAGCAGATGTCAATGGCTGTAAGCATCTTTAGGAGATATTGGATAAATATTGATTTATTAGAAAAATGTATATTAAATAACGATTTAAAAATAGTTATATATACACCGTTTGAAATGGCTATATTGTGCAGAGGTGACAGATGGATTATAAAGATGAACAGCAACAGAAAGCCAGAAGTTTGGTATCGCAAAGTTGGATGGTCATGCGAAGAAAAATATATAAAAAATCATGATGAGAGTACAAATAAATTATCGTTGAATGAGATAGTAGAGCATATCGCAGAAAGGTATAACTAAGATTAGATATCTGATTAACGAAATAGTAAAGCATATCGCAGAAATGTAATGCAAAGATTAAATGTATATATGATTAAAATAAAAAAGAGCTGCAATTGCTTACAGCTCTTAATCCGCACAATGCGGGTCGCCAATATGGCAACGACTACGGATAAACCTTATTTGAACTCAACTTGTAATTTCAATCGTAATTATAGTTATTAATCGGTTTTCATGTTATATATTATATTGATACGCTTTAAAGCAATTTCATATATTATGAGATTGCTTTTTTTAAATAGTTCATCAGAGGTAGCTTATTGGAAAAATTTTAACAGAAATATATTACATTATTTTCGAAAAATTCCTTTTTTAACATAATTATGTTAGAATACTCAAATGTTTTATTTGGGAGAAAATTATGGAAAATAGCAGAGGTTTTCAGTCGAGAATTGGATTTATACTTGTAAGTGCCGGATGTGCTATAGGTATAGGAAATGTTTGGAAATTTCCATATATGGTAGGCTCAAACGGCGGAGCAGTATTTGTAATATTATATTTGGTATTTCTTGCTATCTTAGGAATACCTGTTATGACTATGGAATTGGCAATTGGCAGAGCGACTAAAAAAAGTACGACAGCGGCGTACAAGCAATTGGAACGAAAAGGCAGTTTTTGGCATATTCACGGCTGGTTTGCTCTAGTAGGTAATTATATTCTTATGATGTATTATACTACAGTGGCAGGTTGGATGCTCTTTTATACATGGAAGTTCATAGTAGGAGAATTTGATTCACCAATTAATACATCGGATAAGTCTTTTTCTTCATCCGTATTTGAGAACATGGTATCAGACCCTTTTACACAAATCCTATTTATGTCAATCATAGTAGTTCTTGGTTTTGTGGTAATCAGCTTAGGTGTAAAAAATGGTCTGGAAAATATTAATAAAGTGATTATGCTTGCGTTGCTTGGACTTATAGTTATACTTGCCATCAACAGTTTAACACTTCATGGCTCTGGTGACGGCGTTAAGTTTTATCTAATGCCAAACTTGAATCGTGTTAGTGAAATAGGATTAGGCAATGTAATTGTTTCTGCTATGAATCAAGCATTCTTTACTCTTGGTGTTGGAATTGGTTCAATAGAAATATTCGGAAGTTATATGGATAAGTCACATAGTTTGGCAAATGAGGCCGTAACTATTACAATTTTGGATACATTTGTGGCAATTGTGGCAGGGCTTATTATTTTCCCTGCTTGCTTTAGTTATGGTGTTTCACCAGATGCAGGGCCTTCATTAATATTTGTTACTCTTCCTGAATTATTTACTCATATGAATGGTGGAAGAATATGGGGAACTCTATTTTTCCTATTTATGACATTTGCAAGCTTTTCCACAGTAACTGCAGTATTTGAAAATATTACAACTAATTTAGTGGATAGTAAGGGAATATCCAGAAAGCAGTCTATAATTATAAACTTAATCATTATTCTTATCGGTTCTATTCCATGTGCTCTCGGTTCAAATTTCCTATCTGAAGTGCATTTAATCGGAAGCAAAGGAATTCTTGATAGTGAAGATTTTATTCTTAGTAATATACTCCTGCCAATTGGCGCCTTATGGTTTACTGTCTTTTGTACAACCAAATGGGGGTGGGGATATGACTGCTTCATAGGAGAGGTCAATGAAGGAAAGGGACTAAAGATGCCGGGTTGGGCCAGATATTATCTGATGATAGGACTTCCGATTCTCATATTTGTAGTCTTTATAACAGGGCTTATTAACGGGCTACATTAAACTACTTATTATTAAATAACATATAATTAAACTGCAAAATTTTTTAAAATTATTTGAATTATTAAAGCAACAGAGTTCTGATATGAAATTTCAGAAATGATACATATCACAGTTCTGTTGCTTTTTAATTTTCCTATTATTTTTTTATTGTTTTGTATTACATGTTTTAACCGTTTTGTTTTTATTTTGTATTTCTTATCTTAGCTTTACAAAGCTTTGCTATCATTTTATGTTTCTGGTTTGGTTTTATTTTCTTTGATATATTTACTTCATTTCTACAGAGGATAAGAGGCAATATATATATCACATATGGAATTCGATAAGAATGTAAGACTAAATTCAGCCTAAGGTGAAATCTATTTTCAATTTTTTTTTGAGTAATACTTTGTGTTTAATTGCGTTTATTTTATAAAAATGATAAAATTTATCTTCAATGTCTGTTAACTCAAATATGAAAAATGACAAATTTTTATTGTAATTATAAACTGTTTTTAAAGTTTATAAAATTTAACTGTTAGGAGAGAAATATGAGTTCAGCGAAAATATTAATGTTGATAGCCATGATTGCCTATCTAGCAACGATGGTTGGTATCGGAATAAAGTTCTCCAATAAGAATAAAACTATGGGAGACTTTTATCTCGGTGGAAGAAAGCTGGGTCCGTTGGTTACAGCCATGAGTGCGGAAGCCAGTGATATGAGTAGTTACCTGCTCATGGGATTGCCAGGACTTGCATATCTGACAGGTCTTGCAGATGTAGGCTGGACAGTTATCGGTCTTGCCGCAGGTACATATTTAAACTGGCTGATTGTTTCAAAGAGACTTAGAATTTACTCAGAAAAGACAAAGTCAATCACAATACCTGAATTTTTCTCTAACAGATATGGAGATAAGAAGAAGTCTTTAACACTTATTGCTGCTGCATGGATCATTGTATTCTTTGTTCCATATACAGCATCAGGATTTGCAGCCTGCGGAAAGCTCTTTAACAGTCTTTTCGGAATTGATTATCATTTAGCCATGATAATAAGTGCCATTGTTATTATTGCTTATACAATGCTCGGTGGCTTCCTTGCTGCATCAACAACAGACTTTATTCAGAGTATTATTATGACCGTTGCGTTATTTATCGTTCTGGGATTCGGTGTTTATGTAGCCGGAGGTATGGATAATGTAATTGAAAATGCTTCAGGTCTGGCAGGTTATCTGTCATTTACACAGACACACGATCCGACAACGGGGGCGGCACAACCGTATACATTCCTTAATATAGTTTCCACAGTGGCATGGGGACTTGGATATTTCGGTATGCCTCATATTCTTTTAAGATTCATGGCTATCGAAGATGCCGAAAAGCTTAAGACTTCAAGAAGAGTTGGAACTATCTGGGTTATCATTGCAATGGGAATCTCAGTTATGATTGGTGTTATCGGATTAGCACTTTCAGATAACGGTTCTATCGGAGCTCTTCAGGGATCAGGATCAGAAACTGTAATTATTGAAATTGCGTCATTGTTATCACAGAACGGCTGGTTCCTTGCAATTATTGCAGGTATTATCCTCAGTGGTATTCTTGCTTCAACAATGTCAACTTCAGATTCACAGCTTCTTGCAGCATCATCAAGTGTTACTAACGATATTTTAGTAGGTGTTTTCAAGAGAAAAATCTCTGAGAAGAAGTTATTGCTTATTTCTCGTTTAAGCTTAGTTGCCATAGCTGTTATCGGTGTGTTCCTTGCATGGGACCCTGACAGCTCTGTATTCCAGATTGTTTCATTTGCATGGGCAGGATTTGGAGCGGCATTCGGACCTGTAGTTTTACTTGCACTTTTCTGGAAGAGATCTAACTTTTACGGTGCACTTTCAGGTATGCTCGTTGGTGGTGCTATGGTATTCATCTGGAAATTTGCAGTAAGACCTTTAGGCGGAGCTTTTAACATTTACGAATTATTACCTGCATTCCTTATCGCAATCGGAGTAAATGTAATCGTGAGTCTCTGTACTAAGAAGCCTGACGCAGAAGTACTTGCTACATTTGATGAAGTAAGGAATTATAAAAAACACGCATAAATATTAGCAGTTTATAAGGGGAAGTATAATGAAGATTACATTTTGGCTAGACTTTGTGTGTCCACATTCATATATCGGTAAGGCAAGACTGGAAGATGCAATCCAGAGAGCCGGTATCGACAGAAATGATGTTGAGATTGAATACAAAACTCTTGAATATGACAAGAATGCTCCTAAGGAATATGTTGACGATGCAGTTAAGATTGTATGTAAGAGATATTACTACGGTCCTACAGGAGCTAAGATGGCAATGAAGAGAATCTCAGACTGGGGTAAGTTTGAGGGCTTAGAGTTAAATTATTTAACAGCAAGATATACTAATTCTCTTGATGCCAACAGACTTCTTAAGCTTGCTCAGTCAAAGGGCGATTCAAATGTTACTGAGAAGCTTGTAGACGGATTCTTCAAGGCTTTCTTTACAGATAACTTAGAGCTCAGTGACAGAAATGTACTTATCGATGTTGCTGAAAAAGCCGGTCTTAACAAGGCAGACATTGAGAAGGTATTAGACAGTAATGAATTCGAAGCTGAGGTTCGTGCTGATGAGGCAGAAGCTGAAAGCAAGGAAATCGGAACACCTTATACAATCATTAATGGTGAAAAGGGTGAGTTCATTGTTAACGGTGCACAGGATGGCGTTATGTTCGTTAAGGCACTTAAGGATGCAACCGGAATTAACTAATACAAAATAAATATAAATAATAAAAAGACACTTTCTTTATAGCCGAGGTGCGGTAACGAAGTAAATATGTAGGAGGCGGTGCAGTCTAAGGGACTGTGCCGCCGTTCTGCGCTTTAAGCGGAGTTTGTGTTCCGCCAGCGCTCTTTTCTGCCGTCCTCCGCAACGCAGTCCTCATCGGCAATGTTGATGATACAGGCAGCCTTGTAGTAAATCTCAATCTTTTGTTTTCTGTGACCGCTGCTCCTGTCGGGAGCGTGTATCACAATCCTGTCAATCAAATCGTTTAGGAGTTCCGCCGTCAAATGCACACCTAAAATCAGAAGTTTTTCGATTTTCGGGCAAAAAAAGAAAGCGTATGATGTTGGCTCATACGCTTCCATATTGGTATGTTTTCGGTGCGGTTTTCGCTGTTTTTCTGCCCTGTAAGGCGTTTGCAGAAGCAGGGCAAGGGGAAGATACCTTTTTCTCGGTTTCCTGTTTCTGCACGGTTTCGGGTACAAAAAAATCCCTTCTGTCAGGGTAAATATTACCCGGCAGAAGGGATTGGGCTGAACCTGTGTTCAGGCTCTGTTATTCGGCTTTTCTTTTTCTGATGACAATAGTTGTTGCGGTCAGGCCGCCTGCCGCTGCGAACAGGAGAACGAACCACAGCGCAAGATTGCTGCTGTCTCCGGTCTGCGGGTTGTCTGCACCCGTATCGGGATTGTCCTTGTTGTCGTCCGGTTTGCTCGGTTCAGAAGGCTTGCTCGTATCATCTGGCTCGGAAGGAGCAGTCGGTTCGGTAGGTTCAGTTGGCACGACCGTTTCGTTGCTTTTCTGCTCGCCGATGGTCACAGTGAAGCTGCCGGTCGTGTCCTTGTGATTCGGTGCGAATGCCTTGAAATACACGGTATGATCACCTGCCTCTGTAAATGCAGGAACATCTGCACCATATGTGCCTTTTTCCTCTTTGCTGTAAGTAAAAGTAACCGGCTGGCTATTTACGGATACGGCATCAGCAGAAACAGTCGGTGTCTGAGCAGAGCCGTTAGCTGTAAGCGTGCCCGTCTGTTTCACTGTTACTTCGGAAAGGTCGGCGGGGAGGATGGTATATGTCACGCTTGCAGTCGCCACGTTGTTGTCCGCTCCTACTGTAACGGAAGCGGTAATCGGCTTGTCTGTCACATTTGTACGGTCATCCGTCTCGCCGTACTGAATGGAAGGAACTTCATTTTTCAATGTCCAATTATCTGTATTCAAAACCGCATTTTTCTCTGTCCCATCATAAATTACGCTTGTCGGGGCAAAAACACTCACAACCGTTTCCTTGCCACAAACGCATTCTCCGGTAATCACTGTACCATTCGCAGTATATATGTAACTGCAAGGGATGTTGTTTGCAATCTCCACGAGCTCATTAATACCGTCAATTTTTACTTTTATAACGCTTTTACAGGTCAAACCCGCAGTGTCGGTAAACTTTATGACAGGATTGTTAGAAGTAGGATTCTCTATCGTATAGTCGGTACCGTTAGTCAAAGCATTTTCAGCATCTGTACCATCTACGTAAACCTTAAAAGCGTCCGGACCGGAAACAGGTGATGTCAGTTCAAGACTGATTTCACCGTTACTGCTCGATATTCCGCTACTCTGTGCGGCATTCTCGCTTTCTGCACCGCCTATGCCGATCAGCACAGAATATGTCTTACTCCCTTCAGCTTCGATCGTTTCGTCTATCCAGTTCCACGAACATGCAGAGTCCATTCTCTCATATGGTACCCGCTGGTCATCTGTATAGAAAACGGCGCTTTCTTTATTTCCACCCCAATAAAAGTTGTCATCAGAGGAGTATGGCCCATACCAGAAATTATCAACCGCAGTCACGCCTTCATAGCCTCTGCCGAAGAAGTTGAATTGAGCATACTCTCCGTTAGAACTCTGATCGCTCGATTTAGCAGAAACCATTTTAAACCCGCCGTGATTATCAAAGAGGGAAATCCCTGCCGCATCATCCGCACCGATTTGGACATCGGAGCCGGTTCCCAGGGAAAATGTCACAGTCTCATTCGAAGTGTTTGCAACGGTATAGCATATTTGCAGCGTTTTCCCACTGTTGGTAAAGGCAAAATCGATACCAACATTCAAACCCGTATCTGAAATTGTGTACCCATTGTCAACGGAAGAAACTGCTTGCACAAATTTTGAAGAATCAGCAATTTTGATGTAGGTATAGTAGCCACTACTATCGTAAGTTGTTTGCTTCCATTCGCCACCAAATTTTCCGTAAATATCAAAAGTATAATCATCATATGCATCATTATTATAACGATACGCCATAATTCCGCTGCTGTCAGTGATGAATTCTTTGCCACCGATCGTAACTGTATGACCTGCGGCTTCAGCAACAGGCATCGTCGATACCGGCAGAAGTCCCCCCGCAATACAGATTGCCAGTAGTAGGCCAAAAATTCTTCGCTTCATGTTCATAATAATCCTTCCTCCTTGAATTCTTAAAAATTGTGTATTGTCTGTGTGTCAAATTCAATCTCCGTCTGCTCCCGTTCTTGACAGGATAATATATTTTTAATATAACAAGTATAAATCGAACATTGATGTTCGATTCAAGTGCTTTTTAATATCTTTTCAAAAAAGTTTTCTGAGAGGGATTTACAAAGATATGGATCAAACAGACAAGAATTTGTTTCAGATAGGAGAAGTCACCAAAGCGCTCGGTGTAACCCGCAGGATGCTGATCAACTACGAGGAACTTGGCCTGCTGACCCCCGCCGTCAGGCACGATAACCGCGGCTTCCGGTATTATTCCGCCGACAACATGGTACACATCCGCATCATCAGAACCCTGCAGGATCTTGGACTTTCACTGCCGGAAATCCGAAGTTATTTTGACGATACGACGCATCTGGATGAGCAGATAAGCCGTTTGATTCTGCTGCGCAGCCAGCTTAACCAATATATCGCACAGTTACAGCTCCGCCAGATACATCCCTCTGATCCAGAAGTCCGCCATGTTACCTTACCGGAATTTACCGCCTTCTGCCGTGATTTCCACGGTGCAGATTTGGAAAGAAAGACAGCAGAACTTCGTCAGACATATATTCATACCGTAAAACATTATCAGATAGATTTGCATAACAGAATGTGCATTCAGATACCCATTGATTCCGGTTTGGATGGGACATATATAGTTCCTGTCATACCGGACAGCAAAGGGAAAGACATCCGCACCTTTCCGCAGGTGTCGGCAATCTGCATCTACTACCGTGGTGCCTATGAAAATTTTCCGGCTGTTCATGCACGGCTGCTGGAATATGCCAGGACTAACGGCATGACGCCGCATGGATATTTCCGCAACATTTACATGGAGGGACCGCCCACACACGGTACCAACAAGGATGCCTATATCACGCAGGTTGCTCTGCCTATCAAATTTGTTGAGTATAAATAAGAGCAAACCGTTAATCAGTGCGACTAACGGCTTGCTCTCTGTTTATCCTATTCGGTTGTTCCTTTCCGCCATTACGACTTCACGCTACCCGATGCGAGGAGGAGCCGTACTGCGACTACTTCAACAGAGTGTATCGTGTAAAAGCAGCACAGAAATCCTCTGACAATCTGCTTTTCTCCGCAAGAAGTGGGATTAACATGGCAAAATAAGAACTCCAGCGTCTTAACAAGTTGGTGTCTCCTCTTATCCTGCAAAGACAATTTTTGAACCATGTGTCTGTCTATGTGAAAAATCTTTCAAATCCTATTTTTCACCCCCCTTTTTTCTCTAAACTGCCTCTTCCTTTTTCATTCAAACCAGTTGAAATTGTACGGAACAGCACAAGGTTCTTTGTAACGCTTTTCGGTGTCAAAAATGCCTGTTTCAAGGCGTTTTCAGAACATAAAATAGGCGGGCAGGGATTTACCCCTGCCCACCGCATTTCTTAGGTTTTAGGCGTTACATTGCTTGGCTGTAAATCAACTCGGCATTAACGATTTCTCTTGCCCTTGCCTGTATCTCATTCATTTTGCCAACCCAAAGCATAGCGTTTTCTGCTTTCAGCTTTTCGGTCACTTTTTCCTTTAAGATTGAAATAAGTACTGTTTTAAATGTTATAAAACATGTGAAATGACAGTTTATAATATTCTCTCTTAAATGTATAATTGGTTTTAACTGAATCATGAATATGTCTTGAGATTTGTATTCGTGTGATTACTTATTTCTGTATTTAAACATCGAAGCAATTTATACATAAACATTTTAAATATAAAACCGGAGTTATATATGAAGATTACATACTGGTATGATTTTGCATGTCCTTATTGTTATATCGGAGAGGAAAGACTATTAAAAGCCATAAAAAGACTTGGCATGGAAAATGATATAGAGCTTGAAATGAAAAGCTATGAATTAGATCCGAATGCACCCAAGGAATGTACAGGAACAATGGCGGAGCGATATGCCAAAAACATGAAGCTTGGGCCAAAGGGTGCGGAATATCATGTTGAAAGAGTTTCAAGATTTGGCCGAATGGAAGGTCTTGATATGGATTACGCAAAATCCAAATATACCAATACTCTTGATGCCCACAGACTTCTTAAGTTTGCACAGTCAAATGGCGATAAAGAAATAATAAGTAAACTGACAAAGAGTTTATTTGATGCATACTTTGCAAAGGGACTTGAGCTCAGCGACAGAAATACTCTTGTAAAGATTTGTGTGGAAGCGGGACTGTCCGAGAATGATATTGTAAATGCATTAGACAGTGATACATTTACAGATGAAGTAAGAGCTGACGAAAGTGAAGTGGAAGCAGACCCTGATTTTTACGGTATACCTCTTTTTGTTATAGGGGATAAGAAGCTTGAAGGGGCTGCAGAAGAAAATGCATTTATTACAGCCATAAGAGAAGCGCTGGCAGGTGACGTTGTAGCAGAAAATAATTCTGAAGAGAAAGTTCATAGTGATGATTCTGATAAAAGCGGATGTAGTGACGAATCTAATGAAAATGGGTGTGTTAATGGAGTCTGCAGAATATAGATTACTTTAGAACATGGATGCGGTGATTAAGTATATAAAATATAAATCACATTAGAAAAACAAATAGAAATTAAATAACAAAAACAAACGCCTGGGCATATAGACACAAAACTATATACCCAGGCTTTTTTAATATTTTAAATTACTGTTTTACTCTTTCGTCAGCTTCGAAGCATGCGTAATCATTTTCTTTGTTACACATTTTCTCATCGATCTCTGTGATATAAGGATCTGCTTCTATTGCACAGCATCTTCCCGCACGAGTCCATTTGCACTTTGGAAAGTTAGGACATACGAACTGGAAGCACTGTTTTTCTTCTGTCATATTTGCCATTAAGTAACCCCGCTTTATTTCTTATAACTATAAATACACATGCCGTAAGTATATCATATAATTTGCAACATGCCCTTAATTGATGTACATTTAAACAAATAATAAAATGATTTCCAATGCGTTAGTTCTATATTAAGATCAGGACTTAATCTGATGCAAATGGAAGTATGAAAGTAAGTTTTGAGATGTCCATACAGACATATTTTAGGAGTATTGAATGTTAAGAGAACCTTCAAAAACAAAAGATAATATAATAAACTGGATCAGGGAATATTTTGCTTCAAGTGTACCTAATGCATATGCCGTTATAGGTATTTCAGGTGGTAAGGATTCAAGTGTAGCCGCTGCCCTTTGTGCGGAAGCTCTCGGAGCAGACAGGGTAGTTGGTGTCATTATGCCTGACGGAGAGCAGAGTGACATTGATGACAGCCGCCGCCTTGTGGAATATTTAAATGTTAAACATATTGAATTTAATATTAATAAGATAACTTCTGCATATCTTGATTCATTTGAAAGCAATATTGAATTTAAAAATGTTTCAGATAATAAGGGTTTAAGCTGTGATGCAAAAATAAATATGCCACCAAGAATCAGAATGAGTGTTTTATACGGAGTTGCCCAGTCACTTGATAAGGGCGGACTTGTTGTTAATACATGTAACTACTCTGAAGATTACGTAGGTTACTCTACAAAGTTCGGTGATACTGCAGGAGACTTTAGTCCGCTTTCATCATTTACAGTTTCTGAGGTTCTCCAGATTGGAAAGGAGTTAAATCTTCCTGATGATTTAATCTACAAAACACCATCTGATGGTCTCAGTGGTACAAGTGATGAGGAAAAGCTTGGATTTACATATGATGAATTAGAAAAATATATCTACACAGGTGAATGTGATAATTCTGTCTCAAAGGAGAGAATCGACAGACTTCATGTAAGAAATATACACAAGCTCCTTCCAATGCCTATGTATAAGAAGTCGGAAGACGAAATAATTTAAAAAAGACTTGTACTTCAATTTCTGAGGTACAAGTTTTTTTTATGTAAAACTCATTATTCTAATTATGAGTTAAACTTCACGTTATTTAAAAAGGATTGTACTTCAATTAACGAAGTACAATCCTTTTTAAAATGAATACATCATTATAATGATGTATTCATTTAGCATTTAGAATCTGAAATCTCTCTTATTAGAATGTTCTATTTCATATAGATGTTCTTCTGTAATCGTTCTTACTTTTTCCTTTGGAATCTTGTTAAGTTCTTCTTCGATAACCTTGAATCCCTGCTCCTTAGTTTCCTTTGAAGCGTAATCTACAAGATACTCAGCAAGAGTCATAAGTGCGTTAGGGTGGCAGCAGTTAAGAATCTGTCCGTTCTTACAGAGTTCCATAAATCTGTCGCCTGTTCTTCCTTCTCTGTAGCATGCTGTACAGAATGAAGGAATGTGACCGTTGTCCATAAGCCATTTAACAACTTCATCAAGAGTTCTCTGGTCAGATACATCAAACTGTTCTGTATCATGTGGACGTTCTACTTCTGAATATCCGCCTACACTTGTTCTTGAACCGCCGCTGAGCTGTGAAATACCTGCGTGAAGCATTTTTGCACGAACTTCAGCATTTTCTCTTGTAGAAATGATCATTCCTGTGTAAGGAACTGCAAGTCTGATACATGCTGCAATCTTTACAAACATGTCATCTGAAAGTGAGTTATCAAATTCATCAGGATCAATGTCGTCTGCAGGCTTAACTCTTGGAACACTGATTGTATGAGGTCCAACACCGAAAACTGTTTCAAGGTGTTCTGCATGCATAAGTAATCCTGCAAATTCATACTCATAGTTATCAAGACCAAATAATACACCGAGACCTACATCATCTATTCCTGCTCTCATGGCACGGTCCATACTCTCTGTGTGGTATGCATAGTCGCTCTTAGGACCTGTTGGATGAAGCTCTTCATATGCTTTCTTGTTATAAGTTTCCTGGAAAAGGATATATGTTCCGATTCCTGCATCTCTGAGCTTTCTGTAGTTCTCTTCTGTAGTAGCGGCGATATTTACATTTACACGACGGATTTCACCGTTCTTATGCTTAATACTGTAAATAGTCTTAATAGACTCAAGAACATACTCAATAGGATTGTTAACAGGATCTTCACCGCATTCAAGAGCAAGTCGCTTATGTCCCATATCCTGAAGAGCTATAACTTCGTTTCTGATTTCTTCCTGTGTAAGCTTCTTTCTTGTAATAGTCTTATTCTTTAAATGATATGGGCAGTAGAGACAACCGTTTACGCAATAGTTAGAAAGGTATAAAGGGGCAAACATAACAATTCTGTTGCCATAGAACTTTAACTTAATGTCTTCCGCAATTTTGTAAATCTCTTCGTTAATTTCTTTATCCTCACATGCAAGAAGAAGACTTGCTTCTCTGTGTGTAAGGCCGTTACATACATATCCAGTATCAGTCTTTACAGGCTTTGCTTTTTCTATGATGGAACGGATAAGCTCTAAATCATTTTTATTCTTTTGTGCATATTTTACTGTATCAAGAATTTCCTGTTCATTGATAAATTCCTCGGCTACCGAAGAAGCCGGATTGTAATTAGCCATAGTTCCCCCTTAATTCATGTATCTTAATTTTATAAAAAAAGCCTAAATGTGTGTAAAACATTATAACAGATATTTGATAAGAAAATGTTACACAAATCAATTAATTTAATACTTAAATAAAGGATTTAAATATCTAAATATGGTAAAATATAGGTAGAGGAAAGGGAGGTTAAAAGTATGGACGGTAAGGAAAAAATTAAGGAGTGTTACCACTCATTAAGAGGTTTTGCAGGAGAGCAGAAAAGAAAGATTGAACATGCTATCCAGAAAGAAAAAGATCTTAGAAAACTGGATGATGTTGTAAAGACAAATTCTGAAAAATCTGAGAACGAAATTAACAGATTATGGGATGTTATCGACAGAATGGATTTACAGATCAATACTCTTGAAAACAAGGTTATGGAGTTAGAAAAGAAGATAGAGGCAAAAGAGAAAGATGCACAATAAAAAGGTTTGTTTCGTTATTCAACGATACGGTGAAGAAGTAAACGGTGGAGCAGAACAGCATTGTCGTTTTCTTGCAGAGAGAATGGCTAAGTTCTGTAACGTGGAAGTTCTTACAACTAAGGCCAAGGATTACATGACTTGGAAAAATGAATACAAAGAAGACATTGAATGGCTTAATGATGTCAAGATAAGAAGATTCGGAGTAGTTGCTGAGAGAAATATAGATACATTTTCAAATGTATCCATGTCCATAAGAAATAATTATTCCGGTGATGAGGAACTGCAGGAAGCAGTTGAAAATATGTGGATAGACGAGCAGGGACCACTTGTTCCTGATTTAGTTGAGTATATAAAGAATCACAAGGATGATTACGATGTATTCATATTCTTTACATACTTATATTATCCAACAGTAAAGGGACTTCCTGAAGTTGCTGATAAATCAATCCTCTTACCACTTGCACATGATGAATATGAACTTTATATAGGTGCATTTAAAAAGCTGTTCAGCCTTCCAAGAGCATTTTTCTTCAACACTACTGAAGAAAGAGACCTTGTTCGCCATGTATTTAAGAACTACGGTATACCTTACAAAATAGGTGGCGTAGGAGTTGATCTTCCAGAACATATTGATGTAGAGGGCTTTAAGAAAAAGTACAACCTTGATAAGTACATTATATATGTAGGAAGAATATGCGAATCGAAAAATGTTAATCAGCTTCTTGACTACTTTGAACAATATAAGGAAGAACAGGGTGATTCTTCAAAGGATTTAAAGCTTGTACTTGTAGGCAAGACTGAAATTAATGTTGAAGGAAGAGAAGATGTAATTTCACTCGGTTTTGTTGACGAGGCTGATAAATATGCGGCTATTGCAGGTGCAGTTGCCCTTATTCAGCCTTCAAAATTTGAAAGTCTTTCCATGGTAGTGCTTGAGAGTTTTAAGCTTTCACGACCTGTAATAGTTAATGGAGAATGTAAGGTTTTAAAGGGACATATAGATAAGTCGGAAGGCGGATATGCCTACGAAAGTTATGAAGAATTTAAGAATGCCCTTTATAACCTGGAACATGATGCTATAAAGAACAGAAATATGGGTAATAACGGCCTCAGATATGTAAATGCAAATTATGATTGGGATGATATTTGTAACAAATTGATGTATATCATCAATACTATTTCACATTAAGAATAAGAAAGATACGAGGTGATGTCGTGCTTGAATTAAAGGATGTTGTACGAGAGTATAATACAGGCGGATTTGTCAATCATGCTCTTGATCATGTAAGTATCAAGTTCCGCGACAGCGAATTTGTAGCAATACTTGGGCCATCAGGTTCAGGTAAAACAACTATGTTGAACATCATAGGCGGTCTGGATCATTTTACATCCGGAGACCTTCTCATTAACGGTGTTTCAACTAAGGATTACAACGATAAGGATTGGGATGCCTACAGAAATCACTCCGTTGGTTTTGTATTTCAGGCGTACAACCTTATCGGTCACCAGACTATTTTGTCTAACGTAGAGCTGGCTCTTACAATTTCGGGCGTTTCAGCAGCCGACAGAAAGCAGCGTGCCATCGATGCGTTAGAGAAGGTTGGACTTAAGGATCACATGAACAAAAAGCCTAATCAGCTTTCAGGTGGTCAGATGCAGAGAGTTGCCATAGCCAGAGCACTTGTAAATGATCCTGAAATCGTTCTCGCCGACGAGCCTACAGGAGCTCTTGATACTGAAACAGGTATTCAGATTATGGAGCTTCTTAAAGAAGTATCTAAGGACAGACTTGTGGTTATGGTTACTCATAACCCTGAGCTTGCAGAGGAATATGCTACAAGAATAGTTTCCATCTCTGACGGTAAGATTAAGTCAGATACCAACCCTGTGGGAGATGATGAGAAATCTAATGAGAGCGGCGTATGTACTAACAAGGTTGGAATGAGCCTTGGAACAGCATTTAAGCTCAGTATGAACAACCTCAGAACAAAGAAGGGCAGAACCATTCTTACAGCCGTTGCAGGTTCTATCGGAATTGTAGGTATTGCACTTATCCTTTCCCTTTCTACAGCAGTTAATGACTACATGGATACACTGCAGAAGGATACATTAAGTTCTTATCCTCTTATGATTCAGTCACAGACTGTTGACCTTTCATCCATAACATCTTCAGGCTTTACAAGCAATCCGAATGCAGGAAAGACAGACAGAGACGGTATTTATGGATCTGTCAGCGGATTAAGTGGTTTCAACATTATCAAAAATGATTTGTCATCATTTAAGAAGTACATAGATGATCCTGATTCAAATATTCATCAGTATATCGGAGAGAACGGTGTTTCATATGAATATGACATGACATTTACAGTTCTTTCAAAGGACTCAAATGGTGAATATATAGACTCTGCAAGTTCTCCTGGAGATGGAAGTACTACAAGTGGAACTTTGACAATGATGTCTTCTCTTATAGGAAGAAGTAATACAGATAAGTCTACAATCTTTGCGGAAATTCCACCTGACAGAGAAAGAACTGGCGTTAACGCTACTATGATTGATGGTTATGACGTAGTAGATGGTAAATGGCCTACAGAATATAACGAAGCAGTTTTATTCCTTGACGAAACTAATTCTATAACACTTGCTCAGGCATATTGCTTAGGTTTAGTTACACAGGACGAATATGATGACTATGCAGGCAAGGCAGATGTAGACACAGGTGATTTCAAGATTATTTCTGACTACTCTGAAGTTATCGGTAAGGAATATTACATGATTCCTACATGCGAGTTCTACAAGAGCAGTGGTAACGGAACATTTTATAAGGAGTCACTTACATCATTTAACCAGGAAGATTACCTTGATAAATCAATCCCATTCAAAATTGTTGGTGTTGTAAAGTCAAAGGGTAAAAACGGTGGTTCTACATTTGATACACCTGTAGGTTTCACATCTAAGATGACTGATCATATTTATGATATTGAATCTAAGTCAGAAGTCGTAAAGGCGCAGATGGAGAACACTGAAAAGAGTGTAATTACAGGAACAAAGTTCAATGTAACAACTAACGAAGATAAGATTGAGGCAGCTAAGAGCTACTTAAAGGCTCTTCCTGACAGCGAGAAGGTTTCTACATATACATTGGTTATGGCAAGCTCACAGGGACAGCAGGCTGCAAGTCAGTCAGCTGCAGCCCAGCAGCAGATGATGCCTGGAATGTCATATGAAGATATGATGGTTGCAGCTCTTGATAACTGGGTTGATAATGAGTCAGATGACGATACCTTATTAAAGGTTTATAAAGACTATATCGGAAATACTACATATGAAGATACTCTTGTTAAGTTAGGTACTATCAATAAGGACAGACCTACATCAATTAACATTTATACAGACAGCTTTGAAGCTAAGGACGATCTTATAAATGCAATCAATGAATATAATGAAACTGTACCGGAAAATGAAAGAATTACATTTACAGACTATGTATCAGTAATCGCTAACTCTGTAACAAGCATGGTAACTGTAATTTCTGCAGTACTTATAGCTTTCGTATCGATTTCACTTGTTGTTTCTTCTATCATGATCGGAATTATTACTCATATTTCTGTAATGGAAAGAACAAAAGAAATTGGTATCCTCAGAGCACTTGGTGCATCTAAATCTAACATTTCCCAGGTATTTAACGCAGAGACAATTATTATTGGATTGTTCTCAGGTGGTATCGGTATTGGAATAGGTTATCTCTTAGATATTCCTGCAACAGCCATTATCCAGAAGCTTGTAGATGATACAACAGTTTCTGCAATACTTAATCCTGTTCATGCACTTATTCTTGTTGGTATCAGTGTATTAGTAACATTTATCGGTGGTTTACTTCCTGCAGGCAAGGCAGCTAAGAAAGATCCTGTTGAAGCTTTAAGAAGCGAATAATGATTAATAAGTTTAATTAAATATTTTATATAAAACAGAAACATTTACTGGAACAGAACAGTTAAATGTTTCTGTTTTTTATTTATTAATTTTTTAGGTACGACAATCTGTTAGAAATGTTTTAAAGTAATGCTAATTGTAGTAGAATACACATATATGTTTACAAAAATGAAAGGAAAAATATACATTTCTTTAATTGCAGTGAAACATTCGGCAATTTTGTTATTTATATAGATATTTGTTATGAGCAGAGATGATTTTATAATCGATGACTTAAAAAGAGATATTATTTACTACTTTAAAAAGCAATATGATCTTGGAATGCTTAATTCATTTGAGGGTAATATCACAGTAAGAATTCCTGACAGTGAGAATTTCCTTGTTACTCCTACACAGCAAGATAAGGAAAAAATTACACCTGAAATGATTCTTGAAGTAAATAAGAACGGTAATCTTGTTGAAGAATCACAGTGGAAGCCTTCAAGTGAGCTTGGAATGCACCTTAAAATATATGAGCTCCGCCCTGATATTCAGGCAGTAGTGCACAATCACAGTACATATGCAACAGCATTTGCCCTTGTAGGAAGACCTATTTCAAATGAAATGGCTGAAGGATATATGTTCTACGGCGGTGACATTCCTGTATGCCCATATGGAAGACCGGGAACACCTGCAGTTTATGCCCATTTTGAGAAATATTTCGTTGATAAGGATAAGGATGTTGTACTTCTTGCAAATCACGGACTTGTTGCAGCAGGCAAGAGTGTAAGCCAGGCTTTCAGTAAGGCTGAGGCTGTTGAAAAGTTAGCTAAGATTGTTATTGTATCTGAAGCACTTGGACCTGACCTTCCTCTTTCAGCAGTAGAGAAAGAGAAGCTTCTTGAAGTTTACAAGGCAAGAAAGGATTGATCCTATGTATGATAAATATTTTTTAATGTCAGAACCGGATATTGAAGGATATATAAGAGAAAATCTTCCGGAATATTTTGCGGCTGATGAAAAGCTCGTATGCAAGGAAATCGGTGATGGAAACCTCAACTATGTGTTCAGACTTGCCAATGAGAATGGAAAAAGCATAATCATTAAGCAGGCTGGAGAAGAACTTAGAATTTCCAAGGAACTTAAGCTTTCTACAGACAGAGGAAGAATTGAGGCAAATGTTCTTCAGTTACAGGGTGAATATGCACCGGGTTCTGTTCCAAAAGTTTATTTATATGATGAAGTAATGTGTGTTCAGGTTATGGAAGACATGATCGGACATGGCATGATGAGAACAGAGATGTTAAATGGAACAATCTATCCACTTTTTGCGGAGCAGATTGCCGACTTCATGGTTAAAACTCTTATTTTATCAAGTGACATTGTTATGGATCATATGGAAAAAAAGAAGCTTGTCTGTAAGTTTACTAATCCAGATTTATGCGACCTTACAGAGCATCTTGTTTTCTCAGAGCCATATTCTGACTACAATAAGAGAAATAATCCTTTTGAAAGGAACATGGACTTTATCAAAGAGAATATTTATTCTGACGAAGACTTAAAGGCGAGAGCAGCAGAGCTTAAGTTCAAGTTTATGAATAATACGGATTCTCTTATTCATGGTGATTTACATACAGGTTCTATATTTATTAATAAAGAGCATTTATATGTATTTGACCCTGAATTCGCATTTTACGGTCCTGCAGGATATGATATAGGAAATGTCATTGCAAACCTCTTATTTGCATATGAGCATGCAGATAAAGTATTATGTGATAAGAATGCTGCTGATGCAGAAGTATTTAAAACATGGGTTTTAGACAGTATCAGAGATATCGTTGATTTATTTATCTCAAAGGCAGATAAGTTATACGATGAAAAATGTGCTGATATTATGGCAAAGAATCCAATATTTAAAAATAAATATATCGCAAATATCCTCAATGATACTGCAGGTTATACAGGAACTGAGCTTATCAGAAGAATAGTTGGTATGGCTAAGGTAAAGGACATCACAACAATTGAGGATGACGATAAGAGAGTAAGCGCAGAGCGTAAGTTATTACTTTTCGCTAAGAAGCTTATGTTAGAAAATGATAGATTTACAGATGGTAAGAGCTATGTTGATGGCTGGCTTGCAATAAATGATTAATAAGTGAAATCAGAATAGCCGGATTTAATTAACTAAATTGAATTTAGTTAATAATTCTAATCTGGTTTCTGGATGATTGTAGCTTTTATTTAGGCAGTGCATAACCGGCAGTTAAGGAGAAAATAATGAAAAAGACTATATTAGATTATGAAACAGTACGATTAAATGACGAACGTGATTGTATTGAAATTATAGATCAGACAAAGCTCCCTGAGGAGATTAAGATCGTTAAGCTTCGCACACAGGAAGATATCAGAGATGCTATCAGCAGATTAGCGGTAAGAGGAGCACCTGCAATCGGTATTACAGGTGGTTTTGCCCTTTACCTTGCATCTAAGGAAATCTCATACAGCCGTACACATAACGAAGTTCCAGGCTCTATGGAAATCGCTAATGACGAAGGTTATTCAAATGATGATATCATCAATGAATTCTTCGTTCAGTTAAATGATGCAAAGGAATATATTAACCTTTCAAGACCAACAGCTGTTGATTTATCATGGGCTTTAAATAAGACATATGATGCTGCTGTCATAGCAAATGAAGATTTCGAAGGCGATTACATCGGTGATCGTCTGGATCACATCGTTTATGCCATCAAGATGGAAGCTATGGCAATTTACAGCAACAACATTGACATGTGTAAGTCAATTGGTGAGCACGCTCTTACACTTGTTAAGGCCGGAGATACTCTTCTTACACACTGTAACGCAGGTAAGCTTGCTACAGTTGATTACGGTACAGCAACAGCTGTTATGTATTTAGGTAAGGAAAGAGGATATAACTTCAAGATCTACTGCGATGAGACAAGACCACTTCTTCAGGGTTCAAGACTTACAGCATTTGAGCTTTCAAGTGCAGGTATGGATGTTACTCTCGCATGTGACAATATGTCAGCTTCTCTTATGAAAGAGGGCAAGATTGACGCTATTTTCGTTGGTTGTGACAGAGTTGCAGCTAACGGTGATACAGCTAACAAGATTGGTACACTCCTTCTTGCAATTGCTGCTAAGCGTTACAATGTTCCTTTCTACGTATGTGCTCCTTCATCAACAATTGATTTCAATTCTAAGACAGGTGCAGATATCGTTATCGAGCAAAGAGATTTTGAAGAAGTTACAAGCATGTGGTTTAAAAAGCCAATGGCTCCTGAAGATATTAATGTATATAACCCTGCATTTGATGTTACAGATGCAGACCTTATTACAGCAATTATTACAGAAAACGGTATTGCATACGCTCCATTTGAAGACAGCTTAAGAGATCTTGTAGAAGATTAATGTGTTATTTGATAATTGAAGATTTATTTGGTTAACGAATATTTATACACATCTTTTGTTTTCTGATTTTAGGGCGGAGTGATAGTTACGCTTCGCCCTTTTTTTTATGAATATTTCACATTCCAACCTATGTATAAATATACACATATTGTTTTATACTGTGATATAATAACCAAATATAGATAATTACTTGATTAACATCATTAATCATATATGTATAAATATAGATTCACAAAGGTAAGGTGATTGATATGGCTAATAATTCAAGAGGTAATATTCAGTATTCTATTAAGGATCTTGTCGGTTTAGGAGAACTCAGTATTTCAGATGAAGTACTTGTTGTTATTGCAGCTCTTGCGACTACAGAAGTAGAAGGTGTTGCTGCACTTGCCGGAAATATTACAAATGCAGTTGCTGCAAGACTTGGCGCAGGTAAGCTTTCAAAGGGTGTTAAGATCCATATTAACAACAGAGTAATTACAGCTGATGTTTCAATTAACATTAAGGACGGCTATGCAATTCCCGATGTTTCTGCACAGGTTCAGGACCGTGTAAAGCAGGCTATTGAAACAATGACAGGTTTGTCAGTTGATAAGGTTAACGTAAGAATAACAGGTGTTTCTGTGGAGAATGAATAATGGCTAAGAATATGTCAAGAAGTTCTGTAAGAGAACATATCTTTAAAATTGTTTTTGGATATGATTTTCATAAGGCGCCAGAGGATTGTGACCTCATTATTTGTAATTATTTAGATACTGCAAAGAATATAAATGATGAGATTATTGAATTCTCTGAAGATGATAAGAACTATATTGTAGTTAAAGTAAATAACATTGTTTCTAAAATCGATGATATCGATGAGAAGATAGAAGCATTATCAAATAAATGGAAAATAGAAAGAATTGCCAAGGCTGAACTTGCAATTCTTCGTCTTGCTGTATATGAAATTTTATATGATGCTGATATTCCTGACGGAGTTGCAGTGAACGAAGCACTGGAATTAGCTCATAAGTATGGAGATGAGTCAGCAAGCTCATTTATCAACGGAATTCTTTCTAATGTCCTTAAGGAAAAAACAGCGGACAATTGAGGCGTTTAGCGAATGGAAGATAATAAAAAAATATATTCCGTGCTGGAGCTTAATACATTTATTAAACGACTTATAAACAGTGAATATTTATTAAGTAATGTTTACATAAAGGGTGAAGCTTCTAATGTAAAGTATCACAATGCTACAGGGCATATTTATTTTACAATTAAGAGCAGGGGCGACAGCGGTGAAAATTCCGCAATCTCAGCTGTTATGTTTAAAGGTAACGCATCCAAGCTTAATTTCCGCCTTGAAGAAGGTATGGGAATTATAGTTAACGGCCGTGTTGATGTATTTGAAAGAGATGGAAGATATCAGATATATGTCAACAGCATTACACAGGAAGGTATTGGTGATCTTTATCAGAAACTCCAGGAACTTATGGAGAGATACCGTAAGTCCGGAGTTTTTAATGAAGAACACAAGAAGCCGATACCTAAATTTGCTACAAAGATAGGTGTGTGTACGGCTCCTGACGGCGCTGCTTTTAAAGATATCGAAAAGATAATTAAACGAAGAAATCCATATGCACAGATTGTCTTATATCCTGCACTTGTTCAGGGTGTAAATGCAAAGCTTAGCATTGCAAAGGGTGTTGAGACTCTTGATAAGCTTGGACTTGATGTAATTATCGTAGGCCGTGGAGGTGGTTCAATTGAAGATCTCTGGGCATTTAACGAACCTGAAGTTGCCAAGGCAATATTTTATGCAAAGACTCCTATTATCTCAGCGGTAGGTCATCAGATTGACTATACAATTTCTGACTATATTGCGGATAAAAGAGCGGCAACACCTTCCGAAGCAGCTGAAATTGCGGCATTTGATATTAATGATGTACTTATGTCACTTGATACATACAGAGACACATTATTATCCGGTGTAAGAAGAGTATTAAATGAGCAGAAGAACAGACTTAAGTCAGCAAATGATATGCTTTCGGCTTTAAGCCCTGCAAAGAAGCTCGTTCAGAATAAAGAGAAACTTTCAAGTTATAAAAATCACATCAATTTATTATTGTCTAATGTTTTGGAAGAACGAAAAAACGCCAACAATTCATTAGCTGATAAGTTGAAATATACATTGTCTAACATGCTTGTTCAGTATAAGAGCAAGCTTCCTGTTATTAAGAATGCTTTAACAACATCTATACATAATAGCATAGATGTCAATAAACATAAGCTTAAACTTATTTATAATAGTCTTGATGCGTTCTCGCCTGTTAAGAGAATTTCAAGTGGATACGGATATTTGGAATCTGATGACAAGAGAATTGTATCGGTTGAAGATGTTAATGTTGGGGACAACATTAACATTTATCTTAAAGATGGTAAGATTAATACAACGGTTAATAATATAGATAATGTAAATATACTGAACACTTGATTAACGGAGACTGATTATGAGTGAAGAAAATCAGAACGTATTTGATAAATCTAATTCAGATACAATCGAAAAGAACTTTGAAAAATTAGATGAAATTGTTTCAAAGATGCAGTCAGGAGAGATTTCTTTAGGGGAAGCCCTTGAAGCATACAAAGAAGGAACACTTCTTGTTGAGGACACTGCCAAGAGACTCGATATGATTGAAAAACAGATTACGTTTATTAATGAATAATTAAAACGGAGATATTATGCACTTAGATATAGAATTAAAAAAGAGGGTGGATTATATCAATAAAGTGCTTATTGATAATCTTCCGGAAGATGGTGGTTTTTACTCACTTATTATCGAACCTATGAAATACAGTGTTGAAGCCGGTGGAAAGAGACTCAGACCAATGCTTATCAGAGAAGCATTTAAGCTCTTAAATGGTGATCCATCTCATAGAAAGGTTGTTGAGCAGTTTATGACAGCCATTGAGTATATTCATACATATTCACTGGTTCATGATGATTTACCTGCCATGGATAATGATTCACTTAGAAGAGGACTTCCAACAACTCATGTTAAGTATGGTGAGGACATTGGTATCCTTACAGGTGATTCACTTCTAAACTATGCATATGAGATAGTTTTTAAGACTGCATTAAATGTAGGTAAGATAGACAGTGAATATGCCGTAAAGGTATTGAAAGCAGGAGAAGAGCTTTCAAGATCAGCCGGATTATACGGTATGATAAGCGGGCAGACTCTGGATGTTATTAAGACAGGGCATCCGATATCAAAAGAAGAGCTTGATTTTATTTTTGATCTTAAAACAGGAGCATTAATCAGAGCTTCACTTAAAATCGGAGCAATTCTTGCAGGATGTACTGATGATGAGCTTGCAAAAATTGAAAAAGCAGGAAAGCTTATCGGTCTTGCATTCCAGATAAGAGACGATATGTTGGATGAAATTGGTAAGGAAGAAGATATCGGTAAACCGGTACATTCTGATGCCGACAATATGAAGACAACATATGTATCATTGTATGGACTGGAAAAAGCTCAGGAAGATGTTGAAAGCTATTCTTCAGAAGCTATAGAGATATTGAAAAGTTTAGGAAATAATGAGTTCTTAACAGAACTTATTACCTATTTAACCGTAAGGAACAAATAACAATTGTTTATCCGTATAGAAATTGGAGAGATGTGGATAAATGGTACTAGATAAAATAAATAAACCTAATGATATTAAAAAAATCAGTCCAAGGGAATACAAACAGCTTGCCTCTGAAATCAGAAAGTTTCTTATTGAGAAAATAAGTAAAACAGGTGGTCATCTTGCATCTAACCTTGGCGTTGTGGAACTCACAATGGCAATGCAGATTGTATATAACCTTCCAAAGGACAAGATTATATGGGACGTAGGTCATCAGTCATATGCACATAAAATTTTGACAGGAAGAAAAGCGGAATTTGATCATCTTAGAAAATTCGGTGGTATCAGTGGATTTCCTAAGAGAGATGAAAGTGATTATGACGCATTTGATACAGGTCACAGCACAACATCTCTTTCAGCAGGTCTTGGTATAGCAAAAGCCAGAGACATAATGGGAGAGAAGTATAAGGTTGTTTCTGTAATCGGTGACGGTTCATTTACAGGTGGTATGGCATTTGAGGCTCTTAATAACATTTCAAGTGTTAAGGGTAACTATACAATCGTGTTAAATGACAACAACATGTCAATTGCCAATAATGTTGGTGGAATGTCAGAGATGTTTAACAATATCAGAATATCCCACGAATATATTGAAATAAAGCATCATTTACAGGAGCTTCTTAAGAAGCTGCCATATAGCGAAAAATTAATCAATAATCTGAAGAAGTCTAAGGACAGAATCAAGCACAGACTTATTCCGGGTGAGTTTTTTGAATCCTTTGGTCTTACATATTTCGGACCTGTTGACGGACACAATATTAGTCAGCTTATAAGAGTGTTTAAGGCTGCATCTGAAATAAATGGTCCTGTATTTGTACATGTTAAGACTGTAAAGGGTAAGGGATATGCACCTGCAGAGGATTATCCTCAGCAGTTCCACGGTGTTAGTCCGTTTATTATTGAAACAGGAGAGCCTAAGAAAAAGAGCACATCTAAGTCTTATGGAAAGATCTTCTCAGAAAAGGTATGTGAACTTGCAAGAGAAAATGACAAGATTGTGGGTATTACGGCAGCTATGCCTGACGGTGTAGGTCTTACTGCATTTTCTGAAGAATTCCCTGACAGATATTTTGACGTTGGTATTGCTGAACAGCATGCAACAACATTTTCTGCAGGTCTTGCGGCTGCAGGCATGGTGCCTATATTTGCCGTATATTCTTCATTCTTACAGCGTGCATATGATCAGATTATTCACGATGTGTGTAATCAGAATCTTAAGGTAATATTTGCAATTGACCATGCAGGTCTTGTAGGTAGTGACGGTGAGACTCATCAGGGAATATTTGATATTTCATTCTTATCATGTATTCCTAATATGACAGTACTTGCACCGATAAATGCAGAGGAGCTCAGACAGTGCCTCGATTATGCAGTAAATGTTCACAGAGGACCTATTGCTTTAAGATATCCGAGTGGTGCTGCAAGCAACATTTTAAGCGATGATGTTAAGCCAATCAGATACGGCTGTTCTGAATATGTTCACGAAGGCAGTGAAATTGCCATTGTAGCAGTCGGAAGAATGATGGAAAATGCATTAAAGATTCAGGAAAAGCTTAAGAATAAGGGAATCGATGCAACTGTAGTAAATGCAAGATTTGTATATCCGATCGACAGACAGATGATTAGAGAGCTTTCAAAGAATCACAAGCTTATTGTGACTATGGAAGAAAATGTCGCGTCAGGTGGATATGGTGAGCATGTCAGCGAATATGTTTTAAGCAACGACTTAGGTGTTAAGGTGCTTCCAATAGCGCTTCCTGATGCTTATGTTGAGCATGGAAATATTAACATCCTGTTCCACGAACTGGGTATGGATGTTGAATCAATATATAAGAGAGTAGAATCCGCTTATAATAATTTGGTAGGTAGTTATGGCGAAGAAAAGGCTTGATGTACTTCTTGTTGAAAGAGGATTAATCAATTCAAGAGAAAAAGCAAAAGCATTAATTATGGCCGGAAGCGTTTATGTTAACGGTCAGAAAGAAACAAAAGCAGGCGATACATTTGCGGATGAATGCGATATTGTAGTAAAGGACGAGAAGCCGCCTTTCGTTAGCAGAGGTGGTTTGAAACTGGATAAAGCCGTTAAGGTTTTTAATATAGACTTAAATGGCTTAGTCTGCATGGATATTGGAGCAAGTACAGGCGGATTTACTGACTGTATGCTTCAGAATGGTGCAGTAAAAGTATTTTCTATTGACGTAGGACATGGTCAGCTGGCCTGGAGCCTTAGAAATGACGAACGTGTTGTATGCATGGAAAAGACCAATTTCAGATATCTTACTCCGGAAGATATTGGCGAGGAGATAGATTTTGCCAGTTGTGATGTATCATTTATCTCCCTTGAGAAAATTCTTCCTCCGGCTTATTCAATCCTTAAGGATGGCGGAAGAATGGTATGCCTTATTAAGCCACAGTTTGAGGCTGGCAGAGATAAGGTAGGCAAGCACGGAGTTGTAAGAGATATTAACGTTCATAAAGAAGTAATTGAAAATGTCATAGAGTTTGCAATGAATGCACAGTTCAAAGTTATCGGACTTGATTATTCACCTATAAAGGGACCTGAAGGAAATATAGAGTATCTTTTATATTTACGTAAAGGCGATGATGATGCGGCTTTAGACATGGAAGAGCTTCGTGAAAGAATAAAACTCGTAACAGATAACGCAAGCGATTCGCTTACTTTAGTATAAAATTATTTTATTTGATGCTTTAATGGAGTTAAACGAAATGAGTAGTGATTCGAACAGTAAGAAATTAAAATTTTTCCTACTTTCAAATAAAAGAAAAGATGCCGATGGCTCAGTTGTTGGTAAATTAAAAGAAAAAATTGAATCTATGGGACATGTTTGTGAGTGTCGCGATGAAGGTTCTAACTTAGAAAATACAAAGTTTTTATATACAAATCCAAAGGATGTTCCCGAAGATGTTGATATTATCGTGGTTCTTGGTGGTGATGGAACAATTCTTCAGACATCAAGAGATCTTCATGTGCTTCAGAAGCCTATTTTAGGTGTAAATATCGGTACACTGGGATTCCTTACAGACTGTGAGATGGATACAGTTGATGAAGCTCTTGAAAGAATTATTGCGGGAGATTACAAAATCGACCACCGTACAATGATTTCAGGTAAGGTAATCAGAGACGGTGAAGTTGTATATGAAGACTTTGCATTAAATGATATCGTAATCAACAGAAGAGGTTCATTAAGAGTAATTGATTTTGATGTTATTGTTGATGATCAGTTTTTAAATGCTTATGTTGCGGATGGTCTTATTATTTCAACTGCAACAGGTTCAACGGCATATGCTCTTTCAGCAGGTGGTCCGATTATCGAGCCAACTGCCAAGGACATAATGATAACTCCTATCTGTCCTCATACTCTTAATGCAAGAAGCATTATACTTGACTGGAATTCTGAAATTACTGTTGTTATGACTGATAACAAGCAGTTAGCAGAGGAAAGAGTAGTTACATTTGACGGTGAGACAGGATTTGCTCTCTACCCTGGAGATAAGGTTGTAATTACAAAGCATCCTGAGTGTGCAATATTTGCCAAGACAAGTAAAATCAGCTTCTTACAGAGAATCAGAGACAAGATGATGGACCACTAATAGTTAATCATGAATGTCTAGTTATAAATGACTAATCAAGATTGAATAATCACTAATAATTAACCAGGTTTGATTAATCAAATTTGATTAACAATTAGTGATTGATTATTTATGGTTGATTGTTTTGACAATTGAATTTAGTAGGAGGATACATGAAGTCTGAGCGCCAAAATAAAATAATTGAATTAATCAGAAAAAATAACATAGAGACTCAGGAAGAACTTGCGGACGCTCTTAATCAGGCGGGATATAACGTTACTCAGGCAACTGTTTCAAGAGATATCAGAGAGTTAAATCTTACTAAAACATCAGTAGACGGTAAGCATCAGAAGTATGTTATATATCAGTCTGCAGATATTAATCTTGCAGATAAATATGTAAATGTTATGAGAGATGGATTTATTTCCATGTCCGTAGCCCAGAATCTCCTTGTTATTAAAACCGTTCCGGGTATGGCAAGTGCGGTATGTGCTGCTCTTGATGCAATGGACTTGGAAGAAGTTGTAGGTTCCATCGCCGGAGACGATACTATTATGGTTGCCACATCATCAAAGGAAGATGCCACATCTCTTAAAGAGAGACTGCACATTGTTGTGAAATCTAGAGAGGATATGAATGTTAACTAATATACATATTGAAAACTATGCACTTATTGATTGTTTAGACATAGACATTAATGAAGGACTTAACATAATTACCGGTGAAACCGGTGCAGGTAAGTCCATTATTCTTGGTGCAATAGGTGCCGCATTAGGTGCAAAGATTAATTCAGATGTGATTAGAGCCGGAGAGGAATATTCATTTATTTCTGTTTCATTTCATATAAATGATGCAGATAAGTTAAAAGCCCTTACAGAGCTTGATGCCGTTGATTTGTCTGATGGAGATATTATAGTTACAAGAAAGATTTTTCCTGCAAGATCTGTATTTAAAATCAACGGTGTAACTGTTTCTGCAGCACAGGTCAGATCATTATCTTCTTTAATTATAGATATACACAGTCAGCGTGATAATTTATTACTGCTTAAAACTGAAAATCAGTTAAAGCTGGTAGATTCATTTGGTGATGATGAGTTCCGTAAGCTTATGGACAGACAAAAGAGTCTGTATGAGGAATATACGGAGTGCAATTCAAAACTTGCAAATATTGGCGATGATGCAAGCCTTAGAGAAAGAGAGATTTCACTTCTTCAATACGAGATTAAGGAAATTGAAGAAGCTTCTTTAACTGTCGAAGAAGATGAAGAACTTGAAGAAAAGTTCTCTAAGATGTCATATCTTGAAAAAATCAGAAGAGGAGTGGCAGAATCACTGCAGTCACTGGAGTCAGGTGATGTAAACAGCATCGATTTACTTGGTAAGGCTATCAAATCTCTCGGTGATGCCATTAACTACGATAAGGATTTAGTTCAGATATATGATGCATTAAAAGAGGCTGAAAGTATTCTTTCAGATGCTTCAGGTGATTTATATTCTTATATAGAGAATAACGAAATGGACGAAGAGGAATTCGCCCGTATTACAAACAGAATAGATCTTTATAACACACTTAAGAGAAAATATAACGGAAGTGTTAAGGGGATTCTTGAAGCTCTTGATGAAAAGATAGAGAGACTTGATACTTTAATTAACTCTGACGAATATATTACAAAGCTTAAAGACAGAATTAATGAGCTTATCGATGAAATGAATCAGGTCTGTCAGTTATTACATGACAAAAGAGTCGGTATAGCAGAACATTTACAGTCATTAATAATGTCTGAAATGACAGATTTAAATTTCAACAATGTTCAGTTCTTAATTGAAGTCAGAAAAAATGATACATTTTCATCTAATGGATATGACAGTGTTGAATTTTTAATAAGTCTTAATTCGGGAGAAGATGTAAAGCCACTAAAAAATATTGCATCAGGTGGTGAAATCAGTCGTATTATGCTTGCAATAAAGAGTGTTATTGCAGACAGGGATATTACGGGAACAATGATATTTGATGAGATCGATACGGGAATAAGCAGTAGAACTGCTCAGTGCGTAGCTGAGAAAATGCACAATATTTCCAAATCACATCAGATTATATGTATTACCCACCTTCCACAGATAGCAGCCATGGCTGATACTCATTTCTATGTATATAAAGAAGTAAGTGATAATAAAACAATTACCTGTATGAGGGAGCTGGATGAAGAATCACAGATAAATGAGCTGGCAAGATTCCTGGGCGGAAGTAAAATTACAGAAAATGTAATGGAAAATGCTAAAGAAATGAAGCAGCTTGCCAATGATTATAAGGTGAATAACGCCAGATAATTTCATAAGAAAATTAAAGAAAGTGTAAATTAACAATTTATAATATATTTATAAATTATTGATTTACACTTTTTTTATATTATTAAACACTATATTTGCTTGATAATTTGTAATGATACATATATACTGTATTCGTACTTTGTAAAATTACAGTAACAAATACGTAACATTTAATGGTTATTTATGGGACCGGAATTTTAAAATTATATATTTTGTTCGTTACCATGCTTATGTCAGTGTACAATAATATGAGCACACGTTACGGTAGCATAAGCAGGCGTTGCGTAAGCACAGTTACGTTAGTATAAGCATAGTATCGAATAAGATATTTGGAAAAGGAATTATTCAGTTATGAAATCAAATAAATCTAAGAAACTCGCTAAACTCCTCGCTTTGTCAATATCAGGTGCAGCTATTGGTGCAACACCTGTAATGACAGTTCTCGCTGACGAAGTTACTGACTTAACAAATCAGAAAAACAATGCTCAGTCAGAAATTGACAACTTACAGGAAGAATTAACAAATGCTTTAGAGCAGATTGACAATCTTGAAAGTGAAGCTGCAAAAATCAACGACCAGATGGAAAAGGCTAATGCTGACTTAAAGGTTGCTGAAGAGAAGCAGAAGAAGCAGGAACAGGATATGAAACTTCGTATCCAGTACATGTACGAAAACAAGAATAAGACTGTTGGAGAAGCTCTTATTACTTCAACTGATATGAGTGATGCCCTTAACAAGGCTGAGTATGCACAGAAAATGTACGACTATGACAGAAAAGCTCTTGAAGAACTAGATGCTACAACAAAGCAGATAAAGGAACTTCAGTCACAGCTTGAAAGTGACATGGCTGAACTTGCATCTTCACAGCAGGAATATCAGGATAAGAAGTCACAGCTTGAAGCAACAATTGCTGATAAGAGAGCTACAGTTAAGGACTTCGATACACAGATTGCATCAGCTATGGAAGCAGCCGCAGCAAGAGCAGCCGCAGCTGCAGCTGCATCTGTTCCAACAAGAAGTGAGTCATCTCCAGGTTCAGGTGGTAGCAGCAACTTAGGTTATGATGACTCAGATTATGATGACTCAGATTCTTCATCATCAGATGGAGGCAGCAGTGATGCTTCATATAGTGATGTAGTTTCTGCAGCAGCAAGCTACTTAGGTACACCATATGTATTGGGTGGTAGTAGCTATAGCGGTATCGACTGTTCAGGTCTTGTAAATAGAGCATATGCAGCAGTTGGTATCAGCGTACCTCGTCAGTCTTCAGCACTTGCATCTACAGGTAGAGGAGTTTCTATTTCAGAAGCACGTCCTGGCGATATCGTTTGTTATCCTGGTCACGTAGGTATCTACGTTGGCAACGGACAGATGATTCATGCACCACAGCCTGGTAGTTCTGTATGTTACTCATCAATTTATATTATGGGTGGACCTACAACAATCAGAAGAGTTTAATTACAAAATGTAATTCTTATATATTATTAAAGCGTGTAACAGTAAATATTCACTGTTACACGCTTTTTTTATACTTTCCGAGATTTAATTATTATTAGGCCTGAATATATGTTATTATCAATTCGATAAAGGCTATATAAAAATTGATATTATAAATTTTCAATTTTTATATAGATAACACAGTCAGGATAGCTAACAAGTTGATATACCTAAGAAGTTAGGATACTTAAAGAATTAAGTTATCTGATTATAGTTAAATATTAAATGAACATAGGATAAACATACGCGTATAAATCATAAATGGGGGAATTATGAAATCATTTTTAGTAAAAGCCGGGGCAGCTGTAACGGCCATAATTTCCGCAGGTACGGCAGTAGTTGGTGTAACCACAACCATTAATGCCGAATCCAGTGAGGAAATTAATAATAAAATTAATCAGTCCAACAATCAGCTCTCAGAATTAGAAAGTAAATTAAAGAGCATTAATGATGAGATTAATCAGTTAGACAGCAAGGCTACTGATCTTATTTCTCAGATGTATGATGTTAATAAGGATCTGGAAGATACTCAAAAAAAGCTTGATCAGCAGTATTCTGATATGAAATATCGAATTCAGTACAACTATGAAAATGGTAATAACGGCCTTGTAGAGAGTCTTTTTACATCTGAATCATTTGCAGATGCATTAAATACTGCTGAATATTATCAGAAGATATATTCATATGACAGAAGTAAGCTAGATGACATTAAGGTAAATGTAGATAAGATTTCTTCTTTAAAGGAAGAGCTCAATTATCAGATTGCTGAAATGAACAGTGCAAAAGAGGAAATGACTAACAAGCAGAAAGAGCTTGATAATCTTGTTGAGTCAAAGAAATCTGAAATAGAGCAGCTCAATACAGAATTCTCAAAGGCACTTCTTGCTGAAGAAGAGGCTAAAAAGAAAGCTGAAGAGGAAGCACGTCTTGCAGAAGCAAAGAGACAGGAAGAGCTTGACAGAATTGAGCGTGAAGAGGCTGCAAAGCCACCTGTAACGACAACTCCTTCAGATGATGATAAAGATACAGGAAATAACAACCAGGGTTCATCTTCTCTCAGAGAGCAGGTTGCAAAAAATGCCGCTGCCGGTAATTCAACATTCCCTGCATTACCAGGCTGGTGTGCTGCATGGGTATCAGGTGTATACAGCTACACTGGTATAACACCTCCAAGAGGTAATGCAATTGACTACTGGTTAAAATGGAGTTACTCAGGAAGCAGAAGTATGGACAATATTCCTGTAGGAGCATGTGTAATCAGTTCAGGATGGGGTGCGGCAGGTGCCGAATATGGTCATATCGGAATCTATCTTGGCAATGGTAAAGTAGCAAGTAACGTAGGTTATATTAAGATTCAGTCCATCGAATCATTTGACTCAGATGCCACTGCAACATGCAGAGGATATCGCGGTTATATCGGCTGGGTATGGCCAAATGGCAAGGCTATATAATTATTAATATATTGTAAAATCAGCCCTGTTATGATAATATAACAGGGTTAGATTGCGGATGTGGCGGAATGGCAGACGCAGTAGACTCAAAA